>Ga0209700_101878_pt1 | contig 43506 bp, 12 predicted proteins | sample SiratroredBW_FD_187528 | JGI IMG/M metagenome (GOLD analysis project Ga0209700, IMG submission 187528) | Root nodule microbial communities of legume samples collected from California, USA - Siratro red BW (SPAdes) (version 2) | ecosystem: Host-associated > Plants > Roots > Nodule | place: USA... | reverse complement strand
ATATATATATATATATATATATATATATATATATATATATATATATATATATATATATATAGATATAGAAAGAGAGAGAGAGAGAGAGATCAAAAGTTATTTTACTGTGTTTTTTTTCATATGTTGACATGTGTCATATTATGTTGTGATAATATTGTATAGGACAATTTAAAAAATGTGGGTGAAGTGTATTAAGAAGAAATTTCAAAAGCACATATCCCATTGGTAAAATATTTTGAATTTGTATTGGGAGCAAAACCAAATCACTCACAAGGTATAGGAAGTATGTCAACAAGGAAAAAAATAATGTAGAGAGACAACGTGTTCAAAGTCAAATGGAAGATGCACAAAAGAGAGCAAATGATTTAGAGTTAGAAGTGTAAAATTTGATCAACGTTATTCAAAAATAAGAAGAGACTAACATTCACCTTCAAAGTGAATTGCAATCCAAATGTCAATTGATCGAAAATCACCAACTTGTCATGAAAACTCAACATGATCAAATGAAACAAGATATTGAAGGGGGATGAGACATCACATGACTACTTTATTAGGAAGTTTATCGTTTAACACTTCAAATGTTCCATCAAACAAATTAAGTTGTATTGTTATTTAAATTTTTTTATTAATATTTCTATATCTTTACATTTCTAAAATATTATTAATTTTTTTATTCATATTAATGATTTATTTTATTTATTTTTCAGAATTAAAATTCTTAAAGATAATATGGACCATCTAACTATTTAACCAAGGTAATTGTGGTTGTTCTTACAGAGCCTTAAGGTCGGGAACAATATTTGTTCTTGCGGAGCCTTGAGGCTGAGAACAACACTTCAAGGTGTCAACTGGTTGGCTCCTTCGTCAATCTCTGGTCTCCAACGACTGGAACAATGGGGGAGGTACCTGCAGAAGGCACTCCGATGCTCAAGTCAGTGTTTGGTTATCATAGGTTTGCAGTATGAATTGGAGTTGATTAGAACATACCTTTCACTCTACTTACTGTTCACTACTTATACTATCATATGTGATGATTGTCTATTTGCTTTCTATTAGGAGGAAGATGTATAGCCCTTCCTATCAGAGGTATGATTGTTGTTCTGGACTCTGTGTCAGGAGGAGGTGTAAGGTTTACTAAATCTCACTTTTGTCAGATGAGGCGCGCCTATCATCGAAATTTGTACTTGTGTCAAAGGTCAGGTGCTTGTTCCCAATGCAAGGGAGATGAAGAGACTGGTTCGTTGGACGTGGTCGAATACTTGTCGGCCTAAGTGTTATCTGAAGTTACTGGCTCATGGATGTGGTTGACGACTTGTTGACTTGAACGGTTTCTGGCCATCATCTCGGATTGTCGTATAGTACACTAGCCTCCCAAGCTTGAGTAGTTGTAAGACTACAAAGAGTTTTACATGGTATGAGCAGTTGTTGGCAGCCATGTTCTCAAGTAGTCGTATAGTACACTAGTTCCCAGCTCGAGTAGTTGTAAGACTACAAAGAGCTTTCCATGGTATGAGCTATTGTTGGCCGCCATGTTCTCAAGTGGTCGTATAGTACACTAGTCTCCTAGGCTCGAGTAATTGTAAGACTGTAAAGAGTCTTGCATGCTATGAGCGATTGTTGGCCGCTATGTTCTCAAGTGGTTGTATAGTACACTAGTCTCCCAAGCTCGAGTAGTTGTAATACTGTAATGAGCTTTGCATGGTATGAGTGATTACTGCTTGCCATGTTCTCAAGTGGTTGTATAGTACACTAGTATCCCAAGCTTGAGTAGTTGTAAGACTGTAAAGAGCTTTGCATGGTATGAATGATTGTTGGACACCATGTTCTCAAGTGGTCGTATAATACACTAGTCTCCCAGGCTCGAGTAGTTGTAAGACTGTAAAGAGCTTTGCATGGTATGAGCGATTGTTGGCCGCCATGTTCTCAAGTGGCTGTATAATACACTAGCCTCCCAAGCTCGAGTAGTCATCAGGCTACGAAAAGCTTTTTTAACAATCTTTAGCTGACAAGTTCAGTGTTTATCACATGTTCTCTTTGTTGGTGGGGGTTTGACTTTTGGTTGTTTAACAAACTTCCATTTTTTGCAATCATGGTGGATGGTATATTTCTTTATGAATAAAATTGCTTACTTTGCCAAGCATTTTACCAAGTTGATCTTGTTCTCTTTTGGGTGTTTGTATTGGTTGGAATAGTTATCATGAGATTTTTACAAGACCGACGTGCTATTCAACCTTGGTACCAATCATGAGATTGGCTTTTGTTAAGTACCTTTATACTAATAATGAGATTGGGTTTTTCCAAGTGAGTATCGACATGATATTTAGGATTTGTACCGATCATGAGGTTGGATTTTTGCAAAAGAGGATCGAGGTTGTACTCGACCTTTGTGCCAATAAGGAATTAGGTTTTTCCAAGAGAGAACCAAGGTTGTTATTGATTTTGTTCTCAACCATTTTAGATTGGGTTTGCGAAGTGATTGCTGAGGTGGTATTCAGCCTTTGCACAAATCAGAAGATTGGATTTTTCCAAGAGAGGACCGAGGTTGTACTTGACCTTTGTACCAATGAAGAGATTGGGTTTTGTGAAGAGAGGACTGAGGCTATACTCGGCCCTTGTACCAATTAGGAGATTGGATTTTGTAAAGTGAGGACTGAGATTGTACTCGACCTTGTTACTAATATTTTTAGATTGGGTTTGTGAAGAGGCAACCGAGGTGGTTCTTGGTCTCGTTACCAACCTTTAAGATTGGGTTTGCAAAGAGATAGCTGAAGTGGTTCTCGGTCTCGTTACCAATCATTTTAGATTGGGTTTTGCGAAGTGAAGGTTGAGGTGGTTCTCGACCTCTGTACCAATCGTTTTAGATTGGGTTTGCGAAGTGAGGGGCGAGGTGGTTCTCGACCTCTGTACCAATTGTTTTAGATTAGGTTTGTGAAGTGAGGGGCGAGGTGGTTTTCGGCCTCTGTACCAATCATTTTAAATTGGGTTTTGCGAAGTGAATGCCGAGATTATATTATGCGGTGGAGTGTGAAACCAATTTGACTGTGATGGAAACATGTTATGTGTTATAGGTGGAAGCAACTTTGTGTTGATATGAAGATGGACCAACCATGGTGCTTATGTTACCCATGTATCCGAACATTGAAGGTGGTTGAAAATTAGAATTGGCAACATTTGGAGGTTGAAATTATTGTGCACCAGAAGATGATCCACTATGTTGATAGTACGGTTGGGGTTGACTTTTTTTAGGTTGGGAGAATGTGTCATATTGTGACAAACGATATGATTAGTTAATTGTGATTAATAATTGCAATATGATACTTAATACAAAATGAACTTACATCTTCATCGGACATTGATGCTTGTTGAGGGGTTATATACTGGATAGTATGTGAGATGTATCATTGCATACATGATTCAGTGTCACGTAAATGACTGTTTCCGCCAAACTGTTGCCCCTAAATTAAGCGGTCCATTCCACATGACGATCCACTTTTGATGATTGTAGGGCCAATATCTATCCGTTCTGAGAATAGGTTAGCCTAACCCAAATTGCTTCATGATCCTATTTGGTTGATGAAACTCAACTGTAAAAAAGAAAATAAGAGGAACAATAACACGACTATCATTGGGGAAGTCAGTGGTGATCAAACAGCTGATGTTATATGCCTTATAAGGAGTCCACAAGAACTGAAAAAAATATGTTGTTAGCATGAGTTTGACAAGAAACAAATATATGTTATGGTAGAAATTAAGAATGACCTCCTTTGGTTGCACATATCTAATGTGCTTCGTAAAAGATGAAACGCATATGTAGGTATGTTTGTCCTTTGAGTTGGACGGACCACCTATAATGAAGAATAATTAATTTTTTAATAAATAAATATAAATTAAATCTATAACACATTGTAAAGGGCATAAAAACTAACCTCGTAGCCAATGGAAAGTCATGCCTTGCTTCAATGTCTTCATCACTAAGCGTGTCAACAGTGGGGAAATAGAAGAATTCGATATCATGCCAATGATTACAAGAGTAACATGCAACCTACAATATTTTGTTGGTCGAAGTCAACCCCATAGTCTAGAGCACGATATAAACATGTCAATAAAGTTGCACCCCAACTATAATTGGAGACATTATTGAGGTTTGTTAACAACGGAAGATACATCAGATGAACTCAACTAGCTTATGTAGCTTCCGATAAGTGTCAAAATATGTTTGTGAGCATGTTGGCTTATTACCACCTCAGTTGCATTATTAGACAGTTCTCAAAATACATTATTTAGCCAAGATAATTTGACTACATTTCCTTTAATGACTTTAGCAGGTGACAAGAACCCCAGTAGTTCTTTATAAAGTGAAAATAAGTCACCATATGTGATACCCGTTACTTGTTTTCTATCAATCGTAAGTTACAATGCAACATTCTCGAGAGTTATTGTGCATTCTCTAAGAGGAAAATGAAATCTATATGCTTCTATTCTTCATCTTTCAACTAGTGTTGTTATTAAGTGATGATTGATATCAAAATCTGATATCTTTAGGAGGTGGTCAAATCTAGCATTATAGATCAAAGTTTGTACTTGCGGGTTAACAATGTCCAAGTGTTTTAATACTCAAATTGCGTGACGTTGTGCCCGAAGTACCCTTTTGTTATCCTCCCTAGTTGACTTAGTAACATGTTTATGTTGTAGTCGTAATAAAGACGTATTAGATGCAGGGCTGGCTCAAGACCCAAGCAGGTAAAACAACCGCTTTAGCTCTCAAGGTTTCGAAGGCCTCGAGATCTCAAAGGTCTTGAGGCCTAAAAAAACTAATATTAATATATTATTATAAAATTAAAAATATTTAATTTTAAAATTACACTTAAAAATATGTTTTAATTAAAAATTTAAAATATCTTAACTAACACAAATACTATAAATATTCTTTAATGACTTTAAATTTATATTGGCAATATAAATATTATTAATGAGTAAGTTTTTTGAAACTTTTTTATAATAAATTAATAGTTCTTTTTCAAAAAAAAATTGAGTAGAATCCTAAATATTAAAATTTTCTATCTCTTTCTACTATTCCATTAAAATCATATTTATATCTATTTTCATTTTCTGACTCTTCAACTTAACTCTTTGTTTTATCTGATTTCTTCACTTATCTTCTTCCTTTATTTGACTTTTTCATTTGTTCTTCCCTATTATTGTTTCAATTTGACTTTTTGATTGTCATTAGGTCATTATCTAATTTCAAATTTGTTTTATCATTACGTATTGTGCATTATGTGTACGTCTATATGTGGAGACCAGAAGCAGTAGATTGAAAAATTGGAGTTTGTGTTTGTTTTTACTCCCTTTAAGTGCATCAACATCAGGTAAAAGTATTAGATTGATGAATCGATCTCCAAATCATTTTTTTCATCATTATTTAATTAATTTAAAAATCTTTTTTATAGATCCAAGAAAGAACATTACAAATTTAGAATTTATAAATTACATTTAAAGGCTTACCAAAGGACATGACTGAAAGATAGAAGGAGACTTAAGACTTCAAGAAGATACTTCGGTCAAGTTAATTGTTTTGGCAATCAAGTTTTATTTTTCTTACTTAGTCTTTTATATACTTATAACTTATATTCAGTGTTATATATATATAAAATATAGAATAATATTAAATTACGGATTTCTTAAAACTTAAACTAATAAACTCTTATCTAAAATCAATAATGTCTCAACAAAAATTAAACCTATTAGTTTTATTGTCTATTGAAAAAATATATTTTAAATAAAATTAATAATGATAATTTAATAGATAATTTTACATCATAAAAAACTTAAAAAAATAAGTTTTAAATAAAAATATCATAATTTTAATTATTTTATTAATTCAAAAAGGCCTCTTAAAGTCTTGAACCGCCACTAATATTACATATCAACAAATAGTTAGACATAATTTCAAAACATTAACCTTCATCGAAAGAAAACAAAAATAAGTATAATCTTAATATTCCATTTTTATTTTACTTTTAAGCAGAAACTTTAGAAATAGAGTGAGAACTTTTCAAAAATAAAATAAAATAAAAATACATGGTTAATTCCGAGTAACAAATCAAATAATACATGTACACCCACACCTATATATGAAGATTTTATATCAAGGATTATATTAATTTATAGTATATAAATAAAAATAAATTAAATTTAATATTAAAATTTATCCTAACAAATTTGTTTAATATATTATACCATCTGAACTATCCACCAATATGTCAAATAAATCCATCTTAAATCATTTATTTATGATCACGAGATTAAAGAAAAAACTGGTAATTTTGGATGAATTTTATAATTTTAAGCAAGTTATATACCAAAATATGGTAGCTTAAATTTAAAAATTCTTGGGGACTTTAATAACTCAATTTCTGAAGGTGTTGTATTAAAGTAAATATACTATCCTCAGATTTGCTAGACCAAGTGATAATCGAAAATTGTTAACTATCACACCCTTAAATTAAGTTCTGTGCAAAATAAACACCACAGGTCAATTTATAAAGTATCAATAGAAGTATCACTGCTTTTTTTTCAATTTGATTTTTTTTAAATAAAAAAAATGTTTTTCTAGCTTATAAATGCAAGCCGAAATAACTTAAATATAGACAAATTATCTTTGATGAAGGATTTGAGATGACTCCTTCTATTCCAGGAATGCATACAAATATAAGAGACAAATTTATATTTATGAGAGAATTTTAAATAGATATTTTTATGTTAAATACAAAATTTAGGACATAAAATAGAAAAACAACTTAGAAAGATCACACATATTTTGAAGTAACCAAGCTTGCCATTTATTATATTACCATGATGTATAAGCACCAAGATTATGCATATCTATATATAAATTATCCATATATATAAATATATACACACTGAGAAATTTGTGATGTGTGTCCGAATTTCTGTGTAATCTTGGATATCATTTTCTGTGAAAAGGTATCCCTATCTCTATTCCTCTAGCATTTTTTCTTCCTCTACAGTTTAGAACAAATTGATTTGAGTCAACATGGAAAAAGCAAGAAGGAAGGTTCCACCTGCACAATCTTCCTGCTCAAAAACTTGATTCTGTGTAACTTCTCATTACACCATATTAGCTGTTCTTTTTTCATTTTGGACATGTTTAACACCCTTGAAATCAATCTCAACCCCACCTGAGCAACCAATTGCTCATGATCAAGTTCATCTTCATGATGCTTTTGGAACTTCTTCACTATGCAATTCCCAGTTCTCACTATGTCCTTCAGCCTTCTCTCCTTCTGCAACATATAACCCAAGATTTTAAGCAAATGAGAATATTGTCACTTTACATTGTAACTTTCACATTACTAAAACATGATTTTAGTGTCTTAGTCTATGTTTGGATAAAGATTGAAAAATAGTTTTCCATCTTAATACACTTAATTGCTAAAAAATTCGAGGAGAAAAAACACTGGAGAGATCACACAAGAACGAGACAAGAACCAACACACACTACTTTGACCCAAAATCTTGAGATATTAAGTTTGTGGATCTTTTCGGGACACGCCTGAAACTTCTGTCAGTTCTGATACCACTTGCTGGAAAAATCCGAGAAGAGAAATACTGAAAAAGATCATATTAAAATAAGACAAAGCTAACACACAAGAAAATGACACCTCCTTCAACCTAAAACCTTAAGGTTAGGTTTGTGAATCTTCTTTCTTATATGTTGCTCAACTTTTTCATTTCTACTCAATGTAATACTTAGACTCACACTTGGATACCTATTACTAAAAAAAGAAAAAAAAAAATTGCTTCCAAGATATAATTACAACTGAGTTTGGAACTCTCGCAAATGAACATCTACCATAAACATAAACATAGGACTAAAATGAGGTTTAGTCACTAAAGAACATACTTTTTGTAGTTGTGCTTTAATGTCCACCATAAGGCCAGGAATCATAGGGTCTTTGAGATCAACTCTGTGGTGCTGAGAAGCTTTAAAGATAACATTCCCATAATCTTTATCTGCCCGAACAAATTCCCAGAACACCCGCATTGATTCCTTGATGATCTCTGCCAACCTTCCACTTGCAATAGCAGCATCCTCTTCCTCATCCCCTTTACCATCTTCTGAAAAACAAGCACAACAAAAAGTAAGCATCTTTTTCAAGGTGGCACCTTGTGAAGAAACGAAAAAAGGGTCTATTTTGTTCACCTTTAATGCCTGGAACATGGAGCAAGTTGCGAATCACACATCGATTCTTGACATAGTTCTGTAGCCTAGGGCCTTGAAATGGTTCATTCTCTATGAATCTTTGAACTAGTACTTGAAAAAGTTGAAACTCACCAGCCACATGATTATACCTGTGGCTATGAGACCCTTGTGAATCATATTGCTGTAATTCAAGGGCTTTCTTGTGTTGCCAACACAGGATTTCCCAAGAGAGGCAAACCTGCCCAACATACACCAATTCCAAATCTCTATGCAGTTCATGCACCAACTTTTTCAATGGGTCAGATGAGTTCTTTGATGCTTTGCGTGGCCACAAGTTCTGAGAGATTACAGCACCTTGGATGGTGGATTTTGGTAGTGAAATTAATTTGAGAGGGTCTTTTAGTTGAAGAAGACCTGCAATTTACGACAAAGAAAATTAATTAGTCATGATGCAAACATGATCATTGTTAAATAAGTAAGTTTTCTTTGCTTAGAGTATAATATTAGAAAGCATTAATTAAACAAAAGGTTCAAACATAGTCAAAACCATAAAAGTAATATTGAAGGTACCCTCAACTTTATTGAATGCTTTGTACAGTAGAAGAAGGAGAATCAATATCATGCGCTTATATTTTAATGTATAAAGTGGACATCTAGGGAAAGCAGGGAAAAGATTGGTAGGGAATGTAATTCAAATTTATGATGCAGACTTCTCACTATTCTGGCTTTATTATTGAAAAATAAACAAGACACGAATAGCTTTATGCCCGCATAATTGGCAACTGTGATGGGTGTAAGATATGCAATGGCCCACCATGTCATGATTGTATCAGGAGCGTTCTTCAAAAATTTCTTCCCGTTGATTCAATGTTACCAAAATTCATGAAAGAAAATTATATAATCATACAAGATTATGAAAAACGGCCAAGAACAAACTCCAATCTGCAGTTTTGGAAATACTAGTTCTAATCAGTTGAAAATTGAAGACTCAAGACTTCAAGTTTTTTATTTTTAAGAAACATGGTTAAAAATTTACCAAAAACACTGAAATTGTTCAAATCAGAAATGTTCTAACATAGAAGAAGTTAATTTAGTTCTCACCTAATGCATGCATGGTCTGGTAATTCAAGATATCAAGTTTCTTCATCTTCTCTTCATAGCTCTTGTAAACCTTTAGAATTTCATCAATTTGATCCTTGTATTCAAGCTTCTCTTCAATTTCCATTGGCTTTGGATCTTCAACCACTCTTGAGGGTACTCTTTCCTCCTTCTCCTCCAACTCCTCCACCACCACCTCTTTCTCTTCATCTTCATCTACCTCCTCCTCTTCTTCTAAAATTGTGGCAAGTCCTCCTTGCCTTGAATTTTTCAATTCCAATCTCAGTTGTTCCACCAAATCATCATGCTCCCATTCAAAGTCACCCTCATCGGAGTCTGAGTTACTCAATTCATCCTCCCACCTACTTTCTTCACTTTTCTCCAACTCATTCCTGAATACCTCTTCTTTTTTATCTTTCACCACTACTTTGGCAGAGTCTTTACCACCAAAACCACGTGCATTGAAGGGTTTCAAACCCTTCATGCAGGGTTCCATTTCCACATACTCATCTTCAGAATAAATGCCATCAGCACTAAAATTTGAAATCTTTCCATCAAATGAAGATTGTTTTGCCTCCTCATCTCCTTCCCTTTCCTCTCTCATTATCAGCTTCAGAATCTCAGGTTCAAACCCTTCACCGCCATTTTTACCACCCAGAAACTGGTACACGATTGAATCATCAATTCTGTTGCTGTTACCCCAGATTACACCACTTGAGCTTGATGACTCTGACTCTGAATCAGAAGTGAGAGAGTTTTCATTGTAAAGAAAATAATCTTCATCAGATGAATCGGATCCACCAAACATCTCACTCTCAAATTGAAGTGGAATATGGGTGGGAGAGGCTGAAACCTGATCTAGAACAGAGCTCTCTGTCTCTGCTTTAGCTACAGCGTCTTTCTCTGAACCAAACTCCGAAAATTCCTTGTCGGCAATAATTTCGGTGCTGGCATATGCATTGTCAGAAACGGTTAAAACATCTGGACCCATGTAAAATTCTCGAAAACTGAACCTCAACGTTGTTGGTTCCTCCATGAACCCACTTATATCTTTTCCTGATAAGTACTCGCACTTACTTGTGGTTGTTAGAGAGTTAGTATTCAAAGACACAGACCCATATGCTTCTTCTTCTTCTTTTTCTTCTCTCTCTGTATCATCACCATGAGCATTAGACTCTTGTTCCCTGAAAACAGAGCTCTCATTATCTTCTATTATCTCCGCATCGCCATTTACAGTTTCTTCAGGGACATTCTCCGTTAAAACATCACTCCTTATTTCATTTCCATCGATTTTCGTCACTTCTTCATGAACAACAGGGTCAATCTCCCCAGAGGCAGGTTCTTCTATTTCCTCTTCTCTCTCCACACTTTCTTTATCGAGATCAGAATTATACTCTGTGGAAACAGAGATCTCGAATTCATCATCACCAACCTTTTGAACATTTTGATGAACGTCTGAGTTAGTCTCCATGGAAACAAACTCCTCTGTTTCTCTTTTTGTTTCCGTGCTATCTTCATGGGTAACAGAGTTGAGGGAGCTATTTTCCATAACAATATAACCCTCTTCTTTTATTCCCTTACTCATACCATCTTCACCAATGTCAAACTCAATTTCTTTTGAAACAAAGCTCTCCGCGGACACCTCTGTTTTCATCCCTTCTTCATGAACATCACAGTGGGTGTCCATCAAAACCGAGCACTTATTTTCTCCATGTTTTTTCTCACTTTCACGAGCAATCTCCATGGAAAAAACAGAGTTATCAGTTTCTCCACCTCTTCTCTCACTTTCAGGAGCAACCTCCATGAAAAAGGTGGAGCACTCTGTTTCTCTCCCTGTCTCTTCATGAAAATCATCACTCCAAAACAGAAAACTCGCCAGCTCCTCTCGGAACCCATCAATCTCAGAATCAGAAAACTGGTTCCTCTCAACATGTGGTAGTTTCTGAACAACAGCGTCATCTTTTGCATCTCCCAGATGAAGAAACCTGAAGTGAAAAAACTCATACTCATTAACTCATCCCATTAAACACTTCAAAATAACAATAAAAGTTAGCCAAACCTGAAGATATATCTGAGCACCAATCCCAAAGCACAGAGCACATAATTGTAAAGGAACACCCGCAGAGAACCAAAGGCCCACATCACGTTCACACAAACAAAATCATTCACAACTCGTAGGTTGATGGAATCAATGTGGGTCTTAGCCATAAAGAGGCTCCCTATTCCCACCAATCCAAATCAACCTTGGGAAATGAAAGGTCTTGTTTTCATGCCGAAAAAAATTCCAAACCAAATCACAACGTAAAGAAGACTTTTGGTCATTGAAATTTCCATTTCAAACATTCATTGTTGGAGAGTGGACTCTTCCCACTTGAGGACAGCGAAATCAGTGGCAGAACGAGATCTGGGCAGTGATGATTTGTTTTTGGACCAAAAGAGCGAGATTGCGGGAGAAGATTGTGCTCTCCTGTATACTGGACACTATTTTGTTTGAGTCTGATAAGACTTGTTATAAATATCGTTCGAGAAAGATAAGATTATTATGAATAATGTTTGAGTTAGATACAACAATTATCAACTAGAAAAAGTTATAGCATGGGAGTTTTTAGCAGACAACTAAAGAAAAAAAATTGATTGCAGTTGTTTTGGTTTGGTAGCGGTTAAAGTAGTTTCCATAACAGTTATGTGGTGGTACGTGCTATTCTGGTTGACACGTGTGAGAGTTGAAGTGGACACTGGGCTTGTCTTTAAGGCAATTCTTCTTTTCTGTATTTGTTCACTAAATTGGAATTAGTGGGTGGTGATTGGATTCAGAGGGTCAATGTCTTGCACTGTTAGCAACAATGAAAGTTTTTCCTCTTTGAGTTGGCAGGGATAAGAGGGATCAGGGTTTGTTTTAGTTGTTAAGTTATCTTAAATCCAAGTACAAGTTCTGATTTGTGTTCATGAAACCAAACCCACCTGCTAGAAGAAAAAAAAGAGAGTGACGAATCACTGCAAGAAGAAAGATCTCGTGTCAATATGTCCACTCTTAATACTTTTTCATTTATATAAATGAAACGTGAAAGTTTTAAATTTGCTCATTGATCAAACATGATTTGATTAATGAATCACACTGTGCATGCAAATAATATATTTGTGCTTATGTGTGTAGTTATTAAGTGCAAAACTCGAACAACTTCAAATTGTACCATGTGATCATGGATTCAGTGACTAAGCAGACTTCTAACAGTGTGAAGATTTGGAATCTAGCAGCGTGGCTACAAATAGGAAAAGGTTGGATAAATTTCACTATCAAAGTTGAAGGTACGTTGTTTTGTTCTTTTATAAAATTGCAATATGTTTTTATTATGTTATAATAATTATTTCTATATTTATATTATATTATTGAGATATTTCGGTCAATTATATTTATGTTTGAGATTCATATTAATAATCTCAGATCTAAAATCCGTTGTGAACTTGAACTTTTTGAATTGATAACATTTCAATCTAAAATTCATATATATTATTTATTATAATAAATATTACTTACTTATCACTAAGTTTTATTTAATTCTTATATTCATTATTCATTCTTTTGTACATGACATCTTTACACACAAAAAATTTGTGCAAGTACATATTTCTTAATTTGTGACAATAAACAATTTTTTTCAAAAATCTATACATACGGATAAACTTTTCCAAATCTACTTATTACACCAACCCTATTAAAAATTGTGTATGTGGCGTCACGAAGGAAGATGACACACGATAGCTTTGTGAAAAGCCTATTTCACCTGCAAACAATATACACTTCAACTACGCTATATCTCTTGTTGCAAATGTTTAATCGTGAGGGAAAACTTTAAATGAAGGGTTCTAAATTGTAGATTCTTGATTGGTGTGAATGTGGTGATGGAAACAAAGCCACTTGGAAAAAAAATAGGGTTCCTCGTCAATTTATGGCATAATTCATGCGTAGTGCATGCTGACTTCCGTCATCTTATTCTCCACTTTGGACGGTGTTTTTTTGGCAGCTGGTGCCTGTCACTTTCAATGCATCAACCTCTCCAAAGTGGTTTAACAATCATTTAATTTGTGAAAAACATGACTTAGTGCTAAGAAAGTTTATGGGAAAAAAATATCAAAATACAAGGGGAGATGAACAAGTACATAGAAGCTAATTGATTTAGACTTTTCATTATTGTAAAGTTTTTGTTCTAAAACCTGAATTAAGTTTCACATGTTTATGAAATTCCTTATCATCCAAGTTACTCACTTGCTACTTTTTCTTACTCTATGATGAGACTTCCTTATTAAAGATTTTTATTTCAACCCATTATATAAAAATAGTCGACCATATATTGTTTTTTAATCAGAGATTATATAAAAATATTGAAATCTACTTAAGAGGTTGACCTTTCTTCGGACATGTTTCTTTATACCTAGAGAGTAAATGCATTAGCATTGAATTTGCAGCTTTATTATTGTTCATAAAACATTAATTATTGTTTGGTTTAAAGAAATGTAATTAAGAATTTGAAAGTGCCAAAATTGACGACTGATGCTGCCGACTCCACTAATTAGCGTGGCCTAATAAACCCACATCTAAACGTGTTTTAGTGACGGTTCATGGCTTCCATGAGACATGAAGTCAATGGAAGAACTTTGGTTGCACTTCCATATTAAGACAGGTTTGGCAGAACACTCTTTAAAAAGGAAGAATAGTTGCAATTAGAAGACTTTTCCTTTTACTTTTTCTTTAAATTTGGAAAGAAAAAGTTTTTGGAACTCGTTGGAATGACAAAGCAATTCAATTGATGAGGTCTTATTCATAACATGCGTAAAGAAGAAAAACAACTTCACTTCCTACAATTACTTTGTCAAATTCTTACTTTCTGGTTATGTTTCACAAAACATTACTGTATTTAGCTTTATGCAAAACATGTATTAAAGAAAGAGAATTTCTTTTTTATAAAATAAAAAGTTAAAGTGGCAATTTAATAAAGCTTAAAGTAAAGTTTGTTATGCTTATGATCTTACTAACTGAAATAGGGTTGAATAAAAACAAAGATGACCGTTGTTACAAATAGTTAATTACAATTAGTAAAACTGAAACTTAATTTATACCTATTTCTAATGTAAATTACAATTCATCAGATGTGCTCTTCTTTCAAACAACAGCACAATATAACAATTAAAATTATTTGATATAGTATTTTTATTTTTATTTAATAAATTATTTTTAATATTTTATAATTATAACATTATTTTTCTAAGGAAACAGGTTAATAAGTAAACTTGTACCAACTTCTTTTATCAAACAGACTCACAAACTAGACAAAGTTAAGAGACTAAAAATATCAACTTATTTCACTAAAAATAAAACATCAATCCTGATTTATTTTACCACTCCTACTGAAGAGATGGAAAATGACTGAAGAAAAAAAAATTGTTTGAATTCGATGGAAAGTAGTAAAAGTGAAAAGTGATATAATTTTATTTAGTATTATTAATTTCATTTTTATTATTATTTAATGTTTTAATTATTTATTATTGTTGTGATATAAAAAAAGCACCCATAATCAATTATGAGTGCTTAAAATATGCATTTATTTACTGCTTCTTATATTCTTTCTCCTTTTTATACTAACAAATAAAGTACCATCCCTCCACTCAAATAGGCGCTTTTTTCTTTTCATAGTCTTAAAGAGTAATTTCATGAATGTAAACAAAATGTAAGAAAGAATTAAAAAATATATATATGTTTCTATAATCATCGTAATTTCACAATCCATCTTTTATTAAAAACAGATTTATTAATAAAAGATAATTTTATAATTATATTATTTATAGCCGATTAGATAACCTATAAATAATTGCAATTTGATAGTAATCTTTGTAAGAAATGTGAAAGTATAGTCACTGAAGAATAATATACTTAATTTGATAGTAATCTTTGTAAGAATAATATACTTAACACTATAACCTTATGTTAAACACAAGGCATGTCCAAAGAAGCTGAATTGGCTATGCTATCCCCACAAAAAAGTCAGCTATTTCACCTCATTTTATTTATTCCTATTTTTTTCAAAAATATATATTACCATATATACTGCAAAAGCCCTTTTTTTGTTATGTTAGGTAATGTAATTAGTTAGTTCGTAGTGTCTGTCATCACATTTATCTGAAAAATGTAAGTTAACCATGCCAAGTAAAGTTATGACCAAGAATAGATTTCAAAACGATAAGATACATTACTCAATAAGATTTCCTTAGACTCAGAAGACAAGGATGTGCAATTGATAGCAGAAAGGTATTTATGTTTGGTGGCATGCCTTTGATTTCTTCAAGCTCTTTGCATTATCTCAAAGAAAGTTTTGTCAGAGACAAGCAGTGATGGATGATGGAAGGATTGTGATATTACTGTAATTAAGGGATAAAAACATTGCCTATGGAAGGAAGAAGGGTAGCAAGAAATTTATGTGCTAGATAACAATGGCTAAAGCTAGCCTCTTTAACACTTGAAGACATTGTTTCATGACTTTCCCCATTTTGTATTTGTGCAAGTTTCCTACAATAGTTAACTTCCAAGTTCCCAAGTTTTGGCAGCACAAAAACACTACTTTGTAGCTCAAGCAGCTTGTTGCCTCTATTCACAGTCAGGATTGTGACCACAACAAAAAGACTCCCAATTGAGAAAGGCAAGTCATTTATGTCAGTATAAACCAAATCAAGGTATTTTATGTTTTCCATCTTCTCTAAGATTTCAGGAAAACTCATGAGACTTGTGCAATTCCTAAGGGACTTGGTTTTAAGGGAAGTTGAGTTCATCCCACGAGGAAGAACTCTAACTGAATCATGAACTTCAATTAAATTATTGCAGTTATCAGGGTGTAGTTCTTAAGTCAGGTACTTCTCTTCCTAATTCACAATTACTTAACTTCATTTCTGTCAAAGAATTAAGTTCCGCAAAATGCAAAGATGATTAACTTATTTAGGAATATTCAAATGGGACTTAACAATATTCAAGACCAAATAAACATCAAGATAGGTCAGCTACTGTATTACCACCATGATCAGTGAATTCTTGAATGTGAAGAAACTCAAAGACAAGTTTTTTGGCAACAAAATGAGCGGGCAGTGATGATTCAGGATAACCATACCATTTTAGAACTCTTAAACCTTTTGGGAGAGCATTGGGTCCTCTAGAAAAGCAAGCATTTTTTACCACCATTATTTTAAGGCTTTCCAATCTTCTCCAATGCAAATCCATCCCATTGAATTTCTTTTTCTTTGGGTAGGGGTAGCATAAGAAGTTGTGTATCTTTCTCTTTATATATTATTAACCTTCATTCAATTTGAGACTCCTAATTCATACTGAAATTCCTAGCTGAGAAAATTTTTGCAAATTCTAAAGCATATTATCTTTAGCACTAATAAACTTTGTCAACATAAAATTGAAATGAAGATGGACAACAATCAGATGTCTTCTATGCATTCGTTTAAAAATGAAAAATGAACAAGCATTGCAGAATGCACATACCTTGTTCTTTTTTAGAACAGGAACACTGTGTAGTATGTCTATGACATTTTTTAGTTCTAAAAAGATTTCCTTCTCTACTTCCTTTTTAACCATCATAACTTACTCTCTGAATATTTTCATAAGGATATCTTTTATAAACATCTAATTCTGATTTCCATTCCAACATTGTGTTACCATGTATAAATCAGAACCTATTATTTCCAGATACAATGGCAGGCCATCAGAATGTAGTGTTACTCTCTTTCCAGATGTCTAGGATTAACTTGTTTCCTTCTAAAAGCACTCCAAGTGAAAAATTCAAGGGCTTCTTTATGATTTAGTCCTTCTACTTCATAGGTTCTTTCAACACAGAAAACATGTTGCAGACTTATATATCTCTGGTTATTGAAATAATTCTGTAGCCTTAACCAAACCGATCAAGTCCACCAGCCAAGGCTTTCACTTGCTTCAATTTGTCCGGCTTGTAAAATGAGGAGATTTGCACCCAGAATCCATGTTAGTGTTAGGATATGTTCTAATACTATATTAAAAAGTAAAATTTAAGTCTAACTTAATATTATAAAACCGATCCTCTTATAAAGTGAGATTTATACTCATTTATAAACTATTGAAAAACTTTATTATCAATCGTTGTAAAATTTTCAACCATCAATATCGTCTAAAATCAAAAGTTTTTTTTTTTTTTAGAGCATTTAATTATTGAACTCCTTTCCTTACACTTCTCAACTTAATGTCTTTCTACCCAAATATACGAGAATGAAGTGTCTATGCCTCAATGGAGTTTCTCTTATATCAAAGAGAAAAGATAGACCTTCAAATTGATCAGCAATGAAATTGTATACTTCACATGCAAGGGTTGCCCAATTCCACCTATTCCTTAAATTCCTACAATGTGGACTCCATCATTTGACTCAACAACATCAACAAACTATTTTTGGGATGCCTGTTAAAGTTACAATAACAGTTAAAAAACTTACCTTTACACTATAACTGCGCATTATTGATTCTAAAATTTATAGGAAACCCTTGTTTGAAATGCCATCTAGCTGCTTCTTGTTTGAAATCCTCACCCCGAAAACTGAGGAAAATATCGTAAGTCCATTCACAGGCAAAGGAACAGGAGGACAACGATGTTGGCTTAGACATGATGGCCACAACAATGATTCTTTGGGATGTTTGAGCAAGCAGTAACAGATTTTTTTTTTTCTTTTTTCCTAGTTTGGTAAGTTATGTGGCGTAGCTTTTGAAGTAATAGAGTTGCTGCTTGTGAACAATTATCTAATGAAAGTTTCAAAGACCAAAGATCAAATTGAAGTCGTGTTAAACATTTTTTTATCGAAAATGTTTGTCGCTGACTTATGTTCTCCATAGAAAGTCCCTTCCAAAAAGCCTTTGATAAAAGATTGTATCAGATACGTAATGCACCATGTGACATGAATAAAGACACTTTTCATTTAGAATGTCTGCAATAACTCAAACAAACTTACTACCATACAACTGCTAATAATGAAGAAATCCGTAAAAAGTTAAACTAGAAGGTAAAAAAAAGAAATAAGGAAGACTAAAAAAAATAACATCATTCAATTGAAATTTAACAAATTTCAATATATATTTATTACTAAACTTTATTATTGAAAGCAAGAAGTTTTTCTAGATGAACTCTTGTTTCAGTTAATTATTTTCTTTGATCCAATTACAACTTTTAATTAAACAAAACACTTAATATAAGATCTAATTTATATAGCATAACTATCATAAATAATTTCTGTAAATCACAATTAAACTATTTTCAAGAGAAAGAAAAAGTTAAGATTAGATGCAAGGTGTCTTTTACCATCAAATACTTTGAACAAATTGATCAAAACTTCATATGATCACTAAAACTATTCTGTTGTATCGGATCATTTAGGAACCTTAACAAATTTACGAACCTTAATAAGATATTATTAAATCAATCTTCATATAATATTTTCTTTGCAATGTTACTCGAGGAAATGAAAACAGAGAAACGGGAGAAAAAATAACTGATACGTGGAATGTGAGACATATAAATGTTTGATCAACTTCTAAAAAAATGAAAATCTTCTTAGTTTCCTGTTAAAAATGATCATGGATACTTTTTTTAATCATACATGAAATAGAAAGTAGGATCAGTAGATTGTGCAGATTTCTTTTTTCCTTTTCCATTTCTAATAAAATATCCCTTGTTATAGTTATAAAAATTGTTTCCACTCTACAAATGAAACTATAAAACTAAGAAAACTATATGTGTAGTAAATAATATAATAAGAAAATGATAAAAGAATACGGCCTGAAGCCTTCTTGAAAGCATCATCAATCATTTATGATGACATTATAGCCTTCTTGAAAGCATCATCAATCATTTATGATGACATTATAGGTTGTGCTGGCTGAATTCATTGAAATCTAAAAACTAATCAAAGTTGAAAAACTAATTAGTAGTTTAAAATTATTGGATAATAGCTTTTAAGATAGTTTATTAAATAATATTTTTTTATAAAATAATATTGAATTATTTTATAAATATAAACTGATAAAAATGTTGTTTATATAATATTTTAATAAATTTCAACTTAATTTTTTGAAATATATTATAAATTAAGTGTTATTTTTTAAAATTATTTTTAATTTATACATTTTTTAATTACATTTCTGGTTTTAATTAATTAATTTTTCATATTTTACATCAATTAATAATTTTGTATTAAATCATGAAATAACATTAGTGATGTAGGTGCAAAATAGGTTGTCACATTAGTATCCTATGTGTTATTCTATATATTTAAAAAATAATCTTTTAACAAGGAGATGAAAATTACATTTAATTTCAACCGTAAAATGACCGTCTTAAGCACGTAAGTATTTCAAACTGTGTTTTCTGAAATGAAAGTTATAAGTAGAAGTGTTTGAATTAGTTATTATGGAAAGGAAGATAGTCAGAGAAGAATAAATATTTATGATTTAGAAAGTCGTGAAAAGAGAAGAATTGAGAAGGGAAGATAGTTAAAGGAGAAGAAAGATTTAGGATTTAAAAAGACTATATGCAACAGTTTGGTGTACGAATGGTATGGTGTACGAAAGGTAAGGAGACACGAAAAGTAACAAACCACTGTAAATGTCAATCACAAACCTGCACTTTCTCAACTCTAAACAAATCTTAATTTCAAAATTTCTCTAGATCTACACTAAATTAAAATCATGTTTTTCCTTCTCACCGTTATTTGTGGTTATCATTGATTGTTATGACCCGTGACCGTATCAATATATCAAAACTATTTGTAAAGAATGGTGATATTTTGACATCACTATTCATCTTTGACACCATTTAACACTAATATATATTATTATTTTATTTATATATAATATTTTATTAACAAAATACAATGTCAAATGAAAATATAATATGAGGTGTCAAACTAGTATTTTTCATTTTTAAATTTAAATGTTATGGTGTGTTAGTAGGTATTAAGTCCAAAAAGTAATTTCTTTAAAGAAAAGTAAAAAACATTAATCAAAACTATTATTAATTTTTCATAATCTAAAATGTTAGAAATATATTCAATTTCATTTCAAATATTTCATTTTTTAAATATCTTATTTAAATAAAATAATTTAAATTTATTAATTTTTTATTTAGATAAAGTATTTTAATTATTTCCTAAACAATAAATATTTAAATATTATACAAATTATTAGTAATTAAAAAGTATCTATATTGGTAATATTTTATGATTAATATTGATTAATGTTATTTTTTAGACAGAGTTTACAAAAATTTTAACTAATACTGGTGATTTTTTTTATTGATGTTGACCAAATTTTTTTTATCAATTATAATTAGTTAAACTAATATCAATCAGAGTTATTTTTATGATATTATCAGGTGGAGTTTCTTAACAATTTCTTTATTCATATCGATTGAAAATTTTTACTAATTTACATATCTAATGTTGATGTTTGAATGGAAGTTTTGTCAATTAACATTAAAATTAAAAATATTAACAAAAATTATGTAACTTTTATCTACACTAGAAATGGATAGCCTTGTAATAGGTTTGATGAGTGTCTATTCATATCCTTACTTCTTCTTTTGTGTTTACACAAATATTTTATATTAAAAGATGCATAACTTTTATTCTTATATCTAGATATATGGAAGAGTAAGTAATTATTCTTGTCTATTATATAATTTATAACATAATGTTTATGAATTTTTACTGAAGAGACGGTTAAGGAGACGCAAGATTCTTCTAATTTTAGGGGTAAGAATAAAGCGGATTATAATTTGATGATTCCAAACTTTCTATAAGACATTTTTTTACAAGTATAAGTTAAAATTAAATTTCATAAACAGTAATGATAACTCGTAATAATACAATTTCAAAATAAAAAAAATGTTTCCTAATTATAAATAAGTTTCAAATATATAAAGAGGTTAATTTGATGTTACATCATAATTTTATTACTTGAGAACATGAGTTATGATGATTTATTATCTTATAAAGTATTTTCAAATTAAAAAAATTTAAAAGTAATATAACAAATCACAAATCCTAACATTTTAATTAAAATTTATTATTATTATTATTATAAAATTTATTTTTCATCAAAGTGAAATTCACATTAAATAAATAATTATTTAGCATGTTTCCTTTTAATTATTGTACAATGAAATAAATATTTTAATAGTTATAAATAGCATGGTTAAATAACTATAGGTAAAAGTGTCTTTATGATATGGGATATAGGATGTACACATTTTTCCTACACCTAATTAACTTATAAATTTAAAATTTATTTTTTCTATTATTTATTTTAAAGGTTTTTTTTATTTTTTTAATAAATATTAGTGGCAACTTTTCTATTTTTTAATTTTTTTCATCCGCCACAACTGTAACATATGCAAAAAACTTTAAAAAAATTATTTAGAATACTCTATAAGTAGTTTATATATTTTAAAATATTGAGTCTCGTTTTAATAAAAAATATTTTTTTTTCTTCTATACTCTTTAATCTTATTCTCTAACCTGCTTCTTGTTTAATAATCTCTATCTTGACTATTCTTTATCTATTGTTCTTTCTTTATTTTTAAATATTCTAATATGTTTGGTACTTTCCTTTTGTTTTTATCATAAAGTAACTAACAGAAAATATACAAATTCGAAATAATAACACAGTTCCATAAACAGATTAAAAAAGTAATATGCATTAAGAATAAAGAAACCTTACTAATTAAGAATAAAGAAACCTTGCTAATTATGGGAAATGGTGGTTGTACATCTTTTGATGCGTTTTCGTCTTAGGTGGTAAGAAAGACAACAACAGATGATAGAGAGAGAGAATGTGAGATATAAAAGTAAATATAATAAAAATATAGACAAAAATGAAATAGAGAAGAAGTTTTTTTTTTTTTAAAAAAACATTCTATAAAATAACTATTAAAAAAATATAAAAGCATATTATGGGTATGTTTTTGAAGGAGATGATATGTTATGTAGATTATTTGTTTGTGTAATTTTTGGGAGATATGTAAACTAAACAATCGTCCTTGACATAGACTAAATTGAATAAAAATGGGTTATATTTTTAGATTAAATTACCAACTTAGTCTAATTTGAATGTGGTCACGTATTCTTTTAAAAAATTAATATTTTATTTTATGACATATAATTTGTTTTAAACATGCAACATATACAACCAAATAATCAATTGCAATACAATGTAAGAGAAAGTGTAATCAACTATACTTTATCAAATCTAAAACAAGATTTGAACTGATAAACCAAATTGTTAAGATGGACATATCTCATTCAACATTGATTGAAAGGTTCTGTTTAGAATTGAAGGATTTTGCAAAGAATATTTTTCTTAGTTCACCAATTTTAAATAATGGAATATAGTATCTTAGAGAAGAGTTATGATTAGGTGTTGATAAAATAAAAGTAAAGTTGGTTCCACTGAACCAAGCCCAATAAGGAAAGGTGGCACTGTGACAGATTGGTTGAAGCCAATGTCTCCACTAGGCACAGACACACCAAAGATTCCCAATTTGTTACACGTAACTGTCCTTCTCAATGTGCCTTCTACTTCCAAAATAGATCTTCTCTCTTCCTTTTTATACCCACAATTCATAAACAAACCCTTCCAATTAGGTTTCACAGATTAGTTTATAAAGGGAACTTTGTATTTACTTATATCTTTATATTATCTTCATCTTCATCATCACGTAACAATCAACACCAAATCTTCCATCCACCTTCTCAAGACAATTCAAAATCTCTTGAAAAAAATATAAGTAGTAATCTTTTAATATGTGACATATGGGTTAAGAAATATTCTAGTAATGATATCTCTAACTTTTTAATTACTTTCTTGTTTTTCAATGCAAGAAATTCTGCATTAATTAGTCTTAGTTATATGAAGAGATATTGTTGAAAAATATAATTTTTTTAAAATCCTATTCTTTTGAGAAAAGAAAAAAAAAAGAAGGATTTGGATTATAGTATCTTAAATTTCTACTAATATAAGTCTCAAAAACTACTAAAATAAATTTTGATATCATATTAAATTTAGAAATGATTCTAGCTCCATCTTAAAAGCTGAGATATGTAATGTGAAAAATTACTGTGTGGGTAAATAAAATATCTTGGCCTCCCTCAAAAGAGATTAAACTTTAGAGGTTTGCATGATGCAATGGTATGCACAAAACCCATTGCATTCCAAGTTTGACGAAACTAGTGTTTGGGGACAGACAAGTATGGACATTTGGAGAAGATGCAGTGTTTTTACCAAAAGTAAATGAATAGTTTAAATACAAGAAACAAAACTACTTAAATGGAACCTGTCCTTATCAAGAGATGAACGTGACAGCAATAAGAGAAGGTGAAACATTTATGGAACCACATTAACTTCAGAGGTTATGATTCTTATCAACAAAAACAACCCTTTCATGTGACATCTCAGTAGCTTCCTCCCCTCAAATAATAACCCCAAAAAATAATTATTCAAATATCAATAAACAAAAAAAACTATCTCATCCTCAATTTTCTACTTCCTCCACTGCCAAAATTAAGACGATTAACTATGATCCATGATCAGAAAGAAACATGAAAGTAGGCAAAAAAAAAAAAAAAAAAAATAAAAAAAAAAAAAAAAAAAAAAAAAAAAACTACCTTGATTAATCTCAGTGAGTGTCATCTTTGTTGCTGAAAGTAGTGTTATTGAGACTATCAGAAGCATTGCCATTGGTGTTTTCATCAGGCTCCAACGATCTCTTGCTGCGAGTGTTCTTGTTGTTGTGCATCCACACCTTGAAGACCCCTCTTGAAACGCCAATCTCATTGCAGAAATCTTGCACCAACCCTTCATCCCCTTTCTGCATTCTCCAACCCAACTTCTCAGAGAACCTCTGCATCTTCTCCTTCTGCTCTTGGCTGAACTTGGTCCTGAACCTCTTCTTTCCACTCGGGCTCTCCGAAAGATTGAAACTTGCGTGGCGGTGCTCGTTTCCGGGGCCAAAGAAAACATGGGCTGGTCTGCGGCCGGGGAAATGGTGGGAGAGAGGCGGTGGGCTGGGGCTTGACAACGGGCTGGAGCTTGGACTCGGGCCTGGGCTTGGGCTAGTGCAGAGGCCCGGGACATGATGGGGTGGCGGCGGTGAGTGGTAGAAGCTTATGAAATTCGGCCTGGGGTTGGAGTGGTTGTTTTGATCCTGTGGGGTGTCACGGCGGTGGAAGTTACGGTGGCAGCCACAGGCGGCGCACGTTAGCGAGCGTGGTTCTGTGGGGTTGGAGGAAGAGGAGGGCATGAATTCACCGCATCCATCAAGCGCGTGGCCACCTATGCTGGCAGCGTGGTTTTTGAGGCACTCCTTGTAGGAAACCACCGGGGACGGTGGTTGGGAGGGGGGAGAAACGGTGGTGGGGCGGTGGCGCTTGAGGGAACCGTTGGTGGGGGGGTGTTGGGGGGTTTGAGAAATTGTGTCTGTAGTGTTGGCGTTGTTGTTGTTGGTGAGGTCCATGTATGTGAGAGTTTGTGCAAGAGTGAGTGATTGATGTAAAAGGGAAAAGAGAGAGAGAGAGAGAGAGAAGAGGGGTTATGTTACGAGAGTTTTGACATGATTAAAGTGTTGTTTCAAAAACGAATCTAAAGTTAAGACTTTGGAAGGGGTGGGTGGCGGTGGAACGTGATTGTGGTGTTGATGATGATTTTGTAATGTGAAGTGATGACAAAATGTTATTAGGTTTAAATGGGGTTGTGGGATTCCAAAAGTCTCTAACAATGATTTGAGATGAAGTTAAGACATGATGGAAAAGTGTTTGTAAAATTATGGTGGTAATTAAGGTTTAGTTTTGAAACTTAACATGAGTTAGTTGGGGACAATGAATTTGTTTGATTGGTGTTGAAGGGACAGAGTTTGGTGTGAGTGTTGGAGGGGTACGTGGCGACCTGTGGGAAGTGTTCCATAGAAGGAAAGAGGGCCACCTCACAAATATTCATTTCATTCTTGGTGTTCGTTCCTATCTCCATCCAAGAACCTTCTCTTTATTTGCTTCTTCAGGGTAATTGTAATCTAGATTTATCAAACTATTGAAGCTTCTTGACAAAAAAGTTAACAATATTTTCTATGGATAAAGTGGTCAATGTGAGTTACTTTGTGGAGAAGTTTTGTCTGGCGTGGGAGGGTTAGATTCATAAAAGTTTGACCCATTTATGAAACATCAACACACTCTTCTTGCAACATGCCAAATGCCCATGTCCCAATTCTTAACATTAGGCACAGAGGAACTATTGTTTCGTTAACTACGTACTGGAACTAGTCAAGTCTCAATGATGGAATAATCAGAGCAAAAACACTATTACTATTAGCTAATTAGACTTTCTTATTCTTAGTTTTGGTTTTCCTTTGACTTTATATTATAAAATATGTATTACTAATTTTATATTATAAATTAGAAGTATTAATACAGATGTTATTATTCTGTAATCAAGTAATAAGAATATTTGGCTTCTTCAACGAAAGTAACGCGACATGAAAGCTCTCTCTACCACTAACCCATTGGGGTAGTGAGAAAAATCAAAAGTCAAGTCTTGTGTTCTTTAATGTGGTTCTACATTTGTGGTGGTGATTATTAAGAATGGAAGTTCAAATCCAACAGTGCTTCTTTCGTTTACGTGGGATTAGTGATAATAACAACGTTCATTCATTCAAATCAAACTTTGACTAAGGAAATGTGCAATTAGCTACCTAGGCCATCCTTAATTCACGAAACCATTCAAATAATTAATTATCTCACCCTTAGAAATTCTCACAAATGCTTTTACATATAGAAATGACTTTGGTTTATATCGGATTTAATTGCACGATTTGATCCATCATATCAAGCACATTGAGTGATCATAGTGATATATGCTAAATGCTAATTATAATCTTCTCTTTCTCAATAGATTAAGGATTCTTTCATAGCATAGACAAGACGTGTTAAGATTGAGGCCACCGAATTTGGCTGGATTAAGAAGTGGGCTAAATGACAAATTTTGAAAATTAATGTAAACACAGATTTTAAGAGAGTTCATCAAAATTGGCTAGCTTCAACAAAATGTTAAATGACTTTTAGGATTTTTTTTAATGGTAGCTACTATTATTATATGATTTAATTTTTCATCTAATTATTATAATTTAACTCTTTTATTTATCTCATATTGTTGAATTGTACGGTTATATATTTAATATTAATTAGACGTTGAATTTTTACATTAATTTTTGATTTTTTTTTAATTTTACAAGTTTGTTTAAATATTTTATAGTTATTTTTATTTATTTTTTAATTTTATCAAAATTTATTTTCAGTAATTTTGCATGTATTTACAATATTATATAATTCATATTTTTTTCAACTAATTGACAATAATGTTTTAATCACATGCGAATTTTATATTTAAATAATTTATCATATTTCATTTTAAATTAATTTTTAAGTATAATGACAAAATTTCAATCTTACAATTTCATCAACTATGCTTTTTTTATCAATTATATTCATCTAATCACTTATAAACTCTCTCTTTCTTTATCATTTTTATGCACTTTTCACTCTCTTTCCCTAATCCAAACAATTTTACTTTTTATTCATTTTTCTTCAAATTCATCTAATTATTTTTCTCCATCAAATTTATACCTTAATCCAAATAAAGTATTGAATTACCAATGAGATGAGTGGGGGTATAAGAAACAGAGAGTAGTGTTGTTAAATCGCCAATATACTCACTTATTCTTACAATTCAACGTTTTCCTTCTTAGTCGTGGTTTTCTTTGTGAAGAAGAGCGGTCTTTCTTCATTAGAAAAAAAAACAGACCTTTTTTCCGAGGGTCTATTAGAAGGCAAAAAAAAAAACCTTTTTGATAGGGTTATTAAAGTAACCGCGCGCAAAATCTAAACTTTCATTCATGCTTTCTTTCATTTCCTGAGTTTAATATAAAGGATTTTCTTGGATAATTTGTTTGTATTGAATAATTATGAATTTATTAATAATTTATGCATAGACATTTTATGAATTATGAAACTATTTTTAGTTATGTACGAGTTATTCTTATTATTTATATTATTTTTAATGGATGCATATGTTTATGAATATAACTTTTCATATACTAGTAACTCTTACAAATTGAGTTACGATCCCCGAGTTATGAGTTTTTGTCCCCCTCTTTGATCCTCTTACGAGTTACAAGTTTTACAACATTAATAGAGAATACATTAGTCACGAAATTTGGGGTTTTGTAATTAGAATAGAATAAGAGAGTCTAAACCACACTCAATTAAGTGAAGCAATCCTATGACATGTGTTTCACAATCAAAACAAAGCATGTGTGTAGTGAGTAACAAAACATTGTAGTGTAAGCACAAATTATTTAACCTAATGATTTTTTTTTTGTGAATACATAATTTTAACCGATACGAATAATATTATTTATTTATGAACCCAAAAATAGGAAAATGAAACTTGAATCCTAAGAAGAGGAACAATCATATCTTTTTTTTTCTCTTGAAACTTTGTCCATGAAAAACCATCTATAATTGTTTTGGCTAGTATTACACTTTTTCTTTTTTGATACAAATAGTAAATAAAATCATAAAAGTGGTTTTTACAATTAAGGTTGTGTTTAGATTAAAATTTGTAACTTTAAGATCAAATGAAATTAAGTTTGTTAACTATTTAACAGTAAAAGTATCATAGTTAAAGAAAAATGAAAAAAAAAAACAAATATGTTATTATTTTTATTTTTAAAAAAATTAAAGAGGGTATTTATATATAATGAAAACATAACTAATTGATAATTGATTCTAACAAAACTATCAACAAGATAAGATGTTTCTTAGACTCGTGTATTCTTTGTTTACAATAAAAAAAATAGAAAACTATTGAGAAAAAAAAGAGTTATGGTGTAGATACCGATAAGTAAATTGACAAAAAAGTGAAAAGAATTCTGATTAATTTTAATACAATTTTCATTGATAATGTGAAAAATAATTGATATATTTTTGTGTTGATGAAACATTGAATTGATAAAATATAAAAATTTCATTTATTACCATAAAATAAAAGAGCAAAATAAACGTCATAAACTTGAAAAATTATCAAGTAAGATGAGCCACTAAAATTCAAAGGTGATAGTTAGTTTGATATTCACAGAAGAAGTATGGGATATTGTTGATTCTTTTTTTTTTTATTTCTATAAAATTTAGGAGGAATCATTATAAACAAAATAACTAGTAATGGATCTTCTAGAGTGAATGCAGCCCACCAAATCAAAATCATTAAAAGTTTTCAATTATAAAGTGTCATTAAAAGAAAAAAATACAAATGATATATTGAAAAAGAGCTACTTGCTTATATGTGAAAATAGGTTTAGACATAATTTGACTAAGATATTGAACAACAAAGGTTATGTCTGCCTTAGTATTAATCAAAAAAATAAATCTGCCAACAAGTCCTCAATAGTAGACAAAAGAGACCTAAAATGTTAGTGTAGTCTTATTTCATAATGAATAATAAGAGTTGAAAATGCTGGGGATATCATATCAACATCATTAAGAATATCAAAAATATGTTTACTTTGACAAATATTAATATCATTCTTTCAAAGACAATATCATTCTTTCAAAGCCAACAAAAAATTTTAATTATCAAGATCATTGATTTTGAAAATGTCATTTAAAAATGTTATAATATGGGAAATTTCAGGAACATTATTGCCAAACATAACAATATCATCAATATATATAACTAAATTTGTAAAAGTGTTAGATTGATTTTGGTAAAAAAGAAAAAAGAAATAATTTAAGACAAATTGCTTATAACCATGAAACACAAGGAAAGAAGAAAAATTATGGTACCATTGTTGGCTAACTAATCTTTGAGATTTAAAAAGTTTGGATGACTCATGCTAAGAGGTAATTCACCATATAACATCAAGATGCTTGATATACTAATTATAAATTACTACTAAGGATAATAATAATCCATTTTTGAAATTGGTGAATAGGTGTAAACTTTAATTGTCTATATCATAACAGATAATTGATTGACCTTAATAGACTAATAAGTTTTATATTACAATTTCGTTAATATGAGTGATCATGAAAATCTTTCACATTCTCTTATTTCCCATAATACTCTTAATAAGTTTTCTTGAGGTTTATAAAATTATGACCAAGAGGATAACCATATTTTTTTTATAATATTTCTCTATTGTGTTCCTATTAACATCATATGATATACAAACTTTGCTATTTCTTGTATTTGTACTATCCCTTCTAAGAAAATTTATATTCATTTTACCCTCTCAATTAATTAAAAAATTAGGAGGAATAACCCTTCTTGTGAAAACAATTTTCTATGGTGTAATTTTATTAATAATTGGAGGTAAGGGATCTATCATCAATATATTAGATCTCACAATCTCATATTGATAATTTAAGTCTCTAAGAATTTGCATAATATGATATTGTATTTTGTTTGCATCATATTAGGAATAAGCACATTGTTAGAGCATTGCATATGAGTGCATGTACAGGGAGGATCTTCAATAGCTTTAAATAAACAAATGCTTGTAAAGTGATTTTTGTTTGTTAATTTTAGAAAATTAGATATTTTTTTTTCATGTGTAAAATGGGTGCATTTAGTAATTTTGTAATTGGACTTATTAAGTCCAATAAGCTAGAGGGTGTGAATATTGGAGGCTAAGAAACAAAGAATTATGAAGCCAATTAAGCCCATTAAAGGGCAATGTAAATCTCGTCTAAAGCATGCAAGTCAAAGCTAAAGCAAAGTCAAGTAGAAGATAGGTAAGACAAGTGTGAATAAATAATGGAAAATGTGACTCAAGTATGAAACACACTTCAAGATTTTTATCAATCTCCTTTCATTTTGATCATTGTATTTTTGAATTTTAAAATTCAAATTTCCCTCCCTAGGTTAGATTTACATTTTGTTATATATTTTCTAGGTTTGAATTTGAATATAATTTTAAGTACATTTATATTTCATCTAGCTTGTGAAACTCAACTATGTAGTTTGTAAATAAGCATTTATTTTCTTTATAAATAACATAAGTTTTGAAGAATGTCTCAAGCCTCAAGTGAATATATTTTGATGATGATAATTGAAAATAAAGATGTTTATATGTTTTGGAGTGTTTTGCTTTCATTGTAATTGTTGTTGAGTCTTTCACACAAGATATTCACAAGGTTATAATAAGCACACAACCATGTTAAATTGAATTAAAAAAATGAGTTTTGAAAAGAGAAAAATTATTTTTAAAAGGTTTTATGGTCTTATTAATTAATTATGTTTTTGTGTAATCAATTAACTTGTTTATAATGAGGCTTAAAAGAGGATAATCAATCATCTCATTTTTAGTCTATTAAAGCAAGGAGTTGGGAAACCATGTCTCTACAATTAATCAATTAACAAAAGTCATAATTGTGAAAAATAAGAAAATGACAAGAATAGATTCCTGAATTGTAATTTAATTAATTTTTTTTTAAAATTCTATAGATAAATTGTTTTATCAATAATCCTAAGCCCGCGATCTGATTTGTGAAGTTCTCAAAATAAAAGTCTTTCAGCTGAAGTATCATGTCAGATGCATTTTGTTAATTCTTTGAATCATTTGTTTGAATATTTTCTTAGTTATTCTAATTAAATATTAGAATGTGATTCTTTCATCTGATAACCAACATTTGATTTGTGACCTATGTAAAATATGTTACAAAGGCACGGTTTAAAGAGAAACATATTTCAACACATTTTTTCTAATGGGACTTAAAAAATTTCTTGTGAAAAAAAACTCATAACAAATGCAATCAAATGAACACAATTAACTCATTTTATGCTTAGTTCTTTTAGCTTATTAGGGTCACATTAGAGACAAAATTTACAACTTAACTAAATCACTCAATTAATACATTTTCGTGTTAGTTTTGTCAAGTGATTAAAATCATAGTTCTAACATTTGATCAATCAATATTGATACAAAAAAATCAATGATTTAATTTTAAAAACATTTTGATAAATCATTTTAATCAATGTTCACATTCTAAATCTCCTTTTAGGATTAACAAAATAAAACCAATGTCTAATTTCTCATTCTCAATCTCACAAACACAAATTTATTATTACCTACCTACACAAAATGTATCACCAATACACACATAGTCATACATCCAATTCCCCATACTCCACTTTACTCTAGTTTAAATTAAAATTCTAGCATATTATAATTTAAAGGATCAATCTCTATGTGTAATAATTAGAGGTGGTGACAAGTATGATGAAAATAACTATTGTGACTAGATTGTTGTATGATAATAGATGATGTTGACAACTCCTGCATTATGATAAGTGTATTGACAATTGTTGCGTGACATAATGAAATGGTATAAAAAAATAACAATAAACAATAAAACAAAAGAGAAAACTAAAACAACAAGAAAAAAATAATAAATGATTGTTTTTAATACTAAAACAATTTGTCATAAATATTTTTTATATTAATTATAATTTAAATTGATTCCTATCCCAACTATAATGAATAATAGAACAATAACAATAGACAGTAGAACAATGGAGAAAAACAAAACAACACAAAGAAAATAATTTTTTTTAATACTAAAACAATACTTTATAAATATTTTATATATTGATTATAATTTAAATTGATAAAGGATGTTTTCTATCTCAACTATAATAATAACAAATATGGAAAGTTTTTTACGTGCTAATTAAAATTAGAACTAATTAAAAAAACATTTCCTAATTTACAAGTTTATTATTTTTAATTTAATATGATAATGAGAATAAAATCATCATAATAATAAATTATTATTAAATTTTTATAAGTAAATTCTCCAATAGTCGTGTTTTTATTTATTGACGAATTTAAAGTATGTTAGTAAGGATAAATTATGATAATGCTATGGTTAAAAAAATGGAGATATTGATTTAAAAATCTTATATAATAGTAACAATAATCTATAAATTGAGTATAAAAAACTATTTAGAACAATTGTAGTAAAAACAATTACGTAATGTATATAAACATTTAAAATCAGAACAGAGTATCTTTGGATGAGATTTTATATATACATATGGATGTACGTGTATATATAATTACACAAAATTCGTAAAAATTTAATCAATAAAATAATTCAGTAATACTTATATAATTTTAAATACAAGATGATTAATTTTTAATCTTACAAAATATCAATTAAATATCCCTAATTTTGTGATTTTCTTAATAAGCATGACAATCTTAATTAAATACCATAAACTTTTGTATCTAATATTTAAAAATCTCGACTGAATGCTAAAAATAAAATCTTTTAAAATCACTGAATTGGTTCCTTGGAAAATAAATCTATGTTTCAATCCACTTTTTTCCAATTTAACACGTGTTGCCTTATTTTAATTAGTAGATAAGATCTGATTCTGAAGTATACATTTTTGTTAAATATTAATAAACTTTTACCACTTATAATTGTCTTTCTTAACTTCAATGTGATTACCTCTTATAAAACATATATTTATTAAATATATTAATAAATGCTCAATCCTGACCATATACATAAAAAATATAATTTCCTTTAGGAATATTTATATATATCGATAACCACTATATATATACACACATATGTATTGTATTTCTACTTTATCTTTAATTTTATTATAAAATTAAGAAAAAACTATCTCGTTGAGTAATTACACATATCTCAAAGTCATATTACATTCCAAATCACTCATACTTTTTAAGAGCATAACATATTTATAAATCATTTACTATTTTTTTACGATATTAGTATTATAAATTTTATTTTCTTAAAGGATGCTTACGTCACTATTTTAATAAACAGAATTAATCTTTAATTGTTAATTGAAATATTTTATTAACAACAAAAATATTTACATTAAAGAACTTCCCTTTATCATTGACACGGTCCCGCATATGCTTTATTAATACACACATAAAAAATCTGCTTACGTAGTTCTGCAAATAGATAAGTTTGACAGAAAAAAAAATTAAATATTATTTATTTTGTAAAATATATATATATATATATATATATATATATTATTTATTTTGTACAATATATATATATATATATATATATATATATTATTTATTTTGTACTATATATATATATATTTGTTTTTTCATTTTATCTTTTATTACAAAACTAACACTTCATTTTCAATTTGTTTCCTGTTTTAAAGTTTTGCAAAAGAAATTAAAAAATCATTATTTTCTATATGAATATTTAAAAATGTAAAACAGATTAAAAACAGAGTGATTTATAATTAAAAATAAAATATTTTCTCAAAGTAAAAGTCCTAATATTACGTCATTTTCATTTCCTAACTTTTCAATATAATAAGCTAAGGAAACTTCCTCTTTTTTCTCTTTTCTTTTATGCCTTATTGGAGATTTTCATTACAATCTCCTACGGGCCTTGGAGCAAGCCCAATTCGTTTAATGGGTTGGGTTACTGATAGTGGCCCATTGTTTTCAGGGACCTAAGGTGTCGTTTTAGTTATCTTCTGGTTCGAGGTTCCTTGTCTGGAACCAAAGAACTTTTGGAGCTGGTGATGGATGATGGAATGAATGTATGGAAGATAAACTCTGAAGTTTGCTTTCTGCATCTTGGTATTAATTCCATTTTTCTATTTATTTTCAGTATAAAAATTGTTTTACCTCCATTATCCTCTGCTGAATCTTCTCTGTAAAATTGTTTTCTTCTGTTTCGATTTTTTTTTTAAATCTAAGATATTGGGATGCTTTGATTCGATTATTATGTTTAGAAAATCTGGTTCCTGTACATCTTTCTCACGCTGCAAATGCGAGGACTCCATCAAGAGAAAAAGGAAATAAATTCACTTCACTTACAGATATTGTGAGAAATGAAGGTTTGGGAAAATTAGAAATTGAATATTCCCAAATTTACTTCACTATTGCAAGAAATAAGTAGTTGTTGATGGGGTATTATATGCAATTATGGGAAATATATGTTGCTACTTTTGAATAATGGCAATTTTTATAACTTATGCAAATTGGAGATATGAACTAATGGCATTACACATACAAGTGCCTTGTTAATAAGGCTATCTAGATTCTAATTTCTCTAGCCAGAGCTTACAATTTTACCATCACAATCAGAAACAGCTGCACAGTGAACACGTTGCTCTGTCTGAATTTACTAAGAACAATTTCCTTGTTAAACTCGGATGTTGCTACCTCTCCTTGTGGTTACAACAACTATTTCAATAAGATTATTATTCTAGCCATCAACCTTTTCAATGTATTTATACAGTTACAGGAACCAATGAACAACTGGGATGAAGAAAATATCATGATGCATGGGTGCAACGAGAGAAATCTGTGTACAAGCGAATAGGTATCAGATGGATTTTGTTGCTTTGGATCATAAACAGTAATGGCTGGTCCTTTAGTCTAGCCTCTATACGGATTGGGGTGCAGGAACCAGAAAGATTTGGAAGAAATTCAATGAATAAGTAGATTCTGCTTTAGTCTGAATAGGAGAAAAATAGTACTCATATAGAACTTTTAGTTCAATCATACTTCCTAACCGTTATCTGATAGAGGCTGACCATACTTCAATCCCAATGTTAAGCTTTTGACACCAATACTGTTCACATCCGCATTAATCATTACAATCTGTCACATCTGAGGAACATTCATCAAGAATCTTAGTGTATGTTAATTATGAAAAGGATATTAACTTTCATTTCTTGGTACTCAGTCTTCCCCACATTGTACACTCTGAATGTTGAAGGATCACTTTCTTTAAGTTTGCATGTTGTGTATGCTACTATTAGAGGCTGTAGTGACTTTGATGATCCACAAGAGGAATTACTTCATGTTGGATGATATTTTAGTATTCCATTTTGATTATAAATGCAAATGAAGTATTACGAAACTGAAACTATTCATCATATTTTCTGAAAAAAAAAAATGATGCCATGATGGGTTGACACTTAATAAGTAACAACACCTTGCTTTTGGCAAGCTACTTGTCCTCTGGCGTATCATCTTCTTTTTATATGAATGACTTATTTTTGTTGTTTGATAAATTACCGGTTTTCTTCTTTCAATTTTTACTAGCAAACCATTTTTCTTGTTCAGCAAACACATGCACCTCACAATCGCAAGAAACAGGCAAAATAAAAGATAGACTGTGGGACAAATTTCCATGCAGTACTTCTCTACATGACATGCTGAGGCAATACAGGTGTGTAGAGTTCTGTTATGTATAAATATGGCTCATCAACTTTACTTTTGTTGGTTAAGGGACAAGACTCGTCTGTTGGATCGAAAAAATGAAGATGAGAAAGATCATTAGATTTGAAATACTTCTAAAACACAATAGCATTACAAAAGAATTTCACTATGATCTTGCTGAAACTGTAATGCTAGTGCATATGGGTATTTCCTTTCACTGAACGAAACTAAAAGAAAACATTTTTCTGTTGGAGGAGCTGGGATTATCATCTATACTAACGTTTTGGATGATGCTGCTTCACTGAATTGCTATCTATAAAAATTATGCAGTAGCTTGACTGTACAAAATACATGCCTCTTTTTGACAAAACTCTTAAAAACTAGATTGAAAAGAAGGGGAAAACCAAACAACTGGTGTGAAGATCTTTTCAGAATGCAGGTACAGTTCGACCATATTCTAACCTGCTCTTCTTTTTCAAGCTTCCAAGTGTTGTTGCTCTCTTAGATGTCAGCTTAGTGTTGCTTTCTTTCGTAGTCAAAGGAACAAGATGAATTTGTTAAGTCCTGTTGTGGATAGGATCTGATCCCCTTGGCACTCTTCTTTTACTGGACTGACTTGGATCAAACTCATGGTTGAAATTGGCTGAAATCTTCTCTGTGGGATGCCGTTTGTTGCCATTTGCTGAATTCTTCTTTGTGTTCAATAATTCCTCTGTAGCCTTCGTAGCATGTTGATTCTGCAACAATATCCTTTGGTCTTTTTGGCTGTGTCTTAGTGCAATTTCTGAACTTCTCAGGCCTAACACATTCTCTGGTTGAATTGATATTAAGAAACCCACAAAGAGAAGAAGAATGATTTTTCTAGAAGGATGAAACACCATATTCTCTTCACCCTGAAACTAGAAGAATAGATGGTGGTGTTCTCTGTTTAGAGTGACAGGAGAATAAGCAGCTCTCCCCTAATCTGTGTTCTTATGGTCCATTCCTGTAGACATAACCTTGTTATATATGTCATACTAGATTTGGAGGGGGCTTTAAAGCTTAAAGCAAAGATGGCCTACAGGAATTTTAGATTCATCTCGAATCACAAGCCTGAAATCTTAGCTAATTAAGGCTGTTATTGAAGAATCTGACAAGGATGAATAAAGGGGGTTGGGACAATGTCCTTGAGAGGCCAAGTATATTTCTTTTTTCATTTCTTTCCCTACATGTCTATCATATGCCTGCTTTTTTCACCAAAAGAAGCCATACACCGTTGCCTGGACCCTGTCCAACTTGCCACATCATACTGCTATATTAGTGTATGGATAAATAGGTCTTACATTCTCCAGTGGTTAAGCTTGGTATTGGCGTACTTGGATAATTCAAAATATTTATCATTCTGGTATCTATATGTATCTATTGAATTCTTTTGCATACTTTTTGCCTATATGTTGCAACTATCTTTTAAATTTGTGTATCAATACAAGTACCTCAATGATTGGATTGTAGTATTTTATTATAACAAAAACGCACTTATGTTAATGCCTTTATTCTGATTTAGAATTTCTGTTTTGTGTTTATATTATATTATATTATATTAATGTTATATGTTGAATCTTAACTTAATATCTACATATGTCAGCTTAATGCATGCTATCTCATAACAAGCTGCATTATAAATTTGCAAAAGGTGCAGGTTTTGAGCATATAAAACTCTGGTCTTATATGGGGTTAATGGTAAATTACAATTCCTTTGTTATTAAGAAAGGGCCATGTTAAATATTATTTCCTTTAATTAGCAAGACCGTAACAGTGACAATGGGCCAGGCTGAAGCAGGAGATTGCAACAGTGCAAGCAGGTTATGTAAAGAATAGATAGGGGAATAGAACAGTCCCCAAAAGAAACAAACTCTTGCTTTATGTACTTTTCTAACTTCTCTAAGATCTCCAAGTAACTTTAGAATTCCAAGCTCACTTCCCAAGGTAACAAAAACAACACTACTAGATTTCTTGGGCTGAATGTTACCTTTATGCTTTGTTCTACTTTTAGATTAGATGGGTTCCCAAACTCTATTTGTCCCTTCAAAAATTTTTGCCCTCTCTCTCTCTCTCTCTCCCTTTCTCTCATTTTACTTTATTTAACATAAAATACCACATGCAACTAGGAACTGTCGAAAGCATAAATTCCTTGGTTTATTCTTAAATCTGAAGAAGGGTGACTGGTCATGGTCCAAGTGAAACAACCAGCGGATTGAAATTCATCTCCTCTTTTCTAGATTTTCTTTTCTTTTCTTACTATTAAAGTGAGAGTTAAAATGACTCGTTGCTTTCTATTTTTAATTTTTCTTCCTATAGTTTGAAACTGCCTTTTGAGAGTGTCACCTCGTTTCAAATCACATCTCCTTAGAAGAATATGCTTTTTATTCTCTTCTGATTATTTATTACATTGATATGCCAAAGGCCTAACATGTTGTTGTATCCTAATCTTGGGGAGAATGGTTTGTGTTAGACAAGTTTATCTTTCCCTGGTAGATGAACATCAAACTGAGAGAAGCACAAGCTCTTTATCTTGAAATAAAAGATAGTATTTTAGATGTTTTATGTCTTTGGGATCCTTACATGGTTAGTTTCTAAGGGGTTCAAACCAAACGGCTCACTTTTTCTTTGGCGGGTAAACTATTCCATTAGAAAGATTATGAAAGTAATTGCACTCTTCTTGTGTCCCAAAAAAGTGTTGTTTATTGATCTTGCCGCAAGAACATCACCACCTTCGTTGATCCCTAGAGGATGCCAAATGCCAAAATTCTTTACACGTACGTCAATGTACATATTATACGGATATCAATGTAATATCATATTCTCAAGTGTTACTGTCTAAAGAGTGAAAAAAAAAGTAATTGATCATTTCATATCATTCCTTTTTTAGACCATAACATTTGAGAACTATAATGATCAATTACTTTGAATACATCATTAACACTTACATGTTCTCCTAATCAATTACTTTGACATCACCTATTACATTTATACTTTCCTTCTCTCTATTTTCTTGGTGTCATCTAGCATTTGAGGGTCCACCCATTACGTAATTTGTTAAGATTCTTTTGCCAAAATGGGAAACTAATAGAAAAATGCATAGTGGGGTCCTATTAATGCAAAGGATATGTGGTACGGTATGTACTATGCTAAGGGCAACTTGTTGGGTACGCCTATTTTCCGTTAAAAAATGTTTGGCACTATCTATCTAAACATTTTGGTGGCAACCAGTTCCTATTATGATTAACATTTTTACAGTATGCAACACAAAACAAAGATGAAAATGTTACACGTTTAGGCTTTCCTAGATTCTGAAGACTGGTCTTAAAGGTGTAGGCTCTTTGTAAAATTGTTTTGAACCAAAGTGTGCCCCATAAGGCTCAGCATGACGATCATGGACCAATGAGTACTCACTGAATAAGGCCACCACAAAAACCACAAAAGACACCAAAAGAAGAATGGCAAAGCAACTTAAAGAAGATAAAAGCAAAAAACGAGTTGTAATTGTTACAGATAGCATCCATTCCCCATCTTTGAATAGTTTGATTTTGGTTTTTCTAATTATTTGCTTTATATTAGTCTGGAATTTACTTGACAACTTGTAGATATTAAACAGCCTACTGATGAACCTATGATCTTGCCAAATTGAGTAATGAAATCTTGTGAAAGAAGTAGGGAAATAAGAAAAATAGTTGTAAAAAGATTATGAGGGAATTTTGAATATGAAGAATGAATGAATTGCAAGTTTGGAACATATTTGCTAGGCAGGAGCAATCAAAGTTGGTGATAAGACTGGTTGGCTGCTATAAATTCTTTAGAAAAGAAAGGAACAAAAGTTGAACTACAAAGAGAATGTCACCAAAACATAAGCTAAAGTGAGATGCTTCTTTGCTATGGCTTTGATTTAAAATGGTTGGCCATCTTCAGTGATAATCATAAGTAGGGTGTGTTAGAATATATGCTTATCTGCTTTGTTCAAAAGAGATAAAAACAAAAAACATTAATCAGACGCCAATTAATTTCCATGTTGCCCCACTGGGTCCCTGCTGTCAGAGACTGTTACTTCTTTCTCAATTTCAATACAATATCAGCTTAAAAATCTTAACTATTTGCTGCCTGTAAATGCCATATTTGGTGCCTGTAAATCTCAATTTGGTGCCTGTTAACAATATCAGGTCATATTTTTCAAATTTTATATTTTTAATGACTATATAGTAATAATAAAATTTTATGATTACAAATATTTTACATGATATTGTTTAAAGTAGAAAATATGCTTTGATTTTAATTTATACCTTTTTAATGAGCAAACCCTTGATTAGTTTATGGGATTGGATGTACAGATATTTAAGTTTGATTATCTTCATTTACCTTTTGATAAGAACGAGGTAGGTTCATGGATTGGTTTAGAAGAGATTGATATATAAAAAATATTAAAGCATAATCTCATTTTCATCCAGGCTGGAAAAACTCAAGAGGAACCTGTACATATTTATTTAAAAATTATTTTACTTGCAATCATTTTAAATAAATTATAAATTAAATATTAGATATGTTTTATTTCAAATATTGTATGAAAATTAATAAACAACATATACTAAAAATAAAAATAAAAAATATTATATTTTTGTATAAATTTTTCATTTCAATTTCATTATTTAACTGTTATTATAATTGAAATTATTTAATTATTAAAGTGGTTAATTTATTACTTTTACTAATTTAAAAATAGTGTGTGTGAAAAACTATTATATTTGCATGGAAAAATAACACTCGATTATATTAATTATGTCTTGTAACTATTATTTTTTATATTCTTAATTAACTTTTATATACCAACAAGTTGGTTTAAGTAAATAGGAGTACAATTCTTTAAGCTAAAGTCATTTACAGAATTGGTAAAATTTGTGCATATACCATATGTTATAAAATGAAAATGTTTATATTAGTTTATGAGTAGGAGTTAGAGAATCTTAAAAGTGTATAGTATGCATTTAGTTAATGCTATCTTTTATTGTTTTCTATGGGTAATTGTAATGTAATATATAGCAAGGACTACGTAGAATCTGTTGCGAAAAAAGTAAAAATAATAAATTTCAATCCTATTATTGTATATAAAGCGTTATGATTAAAAAGTTACGGATCACATTAACGCTTAAAAAAATTATATGAAAATTTATCTTGTAAATGTTTGAGTAATTATATAATTATTTACTCTGAGAGAATCCCCTTTAAAAAGTAGTTGCAAAATATTAAGGGGACTAAATATCAATTCTAATGGTAGCTATGGAGATTAGCTACTACCAAAATATATAGGAGATATAACATGTTAATTAATTGTGAGGTTAAATCTTTGAAAATCATTAGAAGGAGAGAATGATAAAGGAAGTTAAATGCAAGGTTAAGAGGAACACTAACATTATAAATATAGGTTTCTATAATAAGGGAGAGAGACACGTCTGAATATCAAGATGGAAGATACAATAGATTGATTTTGGTTTGGGATATTACAAGTAAAGAGTAATATTTCAGGAGGAATATAAAAGTTCTCATATTTTAGTAGAGACATGAAGGTAAATCCTTTCAATTTATTAGAGTATTATATAAAAAAAGAAATGATTAGTAAGAATATGTCGTCTTGGAGATCTTCTTATTGGATAGTGAGTGTGAGCAATGTACATTTTATGGTCTTTGAGTTTGCTACTATAAATGATAGTTATCATTTATAGTTTGTTTAATTAGTATATGGATTGATTATTTAGATTAAAAAAATAACAAGATTTGAATAAAAAATTTATAAGTGATATAATAAAATATGATTGATATTATAAATTTTTTAGTGATAAAATTTTAAGATTATAAACTTATCCTTTTAATTAAAAATGATTGAAAATAAATTATAATTAATTCGATTGATGTGATTGATGAATTATTATTTTTTTAGTTGATAGAATTATAAGATTATCAATTATTTTAAAATTAAAATTGAACTATTATTATATTATATAATTAATCATAATTATTTTATTATAATATAAGTAAAAAATAAAATAAAATTAAAGATGTGAAGTATCATATTTCTGTCACAATCTTACCATGTAAGCAACATTTCTGTTAACAGTCTAATTTTAAACATGTATAATTATAAATGTTTTACAATTTTCAAAAACACACATAATATCACAAATCCATAATCGATTATCCATTCAAAAGGACATATAATCTAAGTTACAATCACCAGTATAGAATGAAAGTTGTAATTACTAATGCTTATAGCTTCCAGCATATCATGGTGCCACCATGAAATTATCCCATGACCTTCAATACCACTACTATCACAAGAAATTACATAGTAATAACATAATCATATGTGTCACTACATAATATCTTAAGTGGTTTTTCTATGTATAACAATAAAGAAGATAACGTAATCATATGTTAAGTGACTTTTCTACGTTTAAGTGACTTTTCTACGTATAACAATAAAGAAGATGAAGATTCACTCTCACAAATCCATAAATGTTTTTTTTATACATATTCAAATTCAAATATTATGACTTCTCTTAAATTTATCCACTCTTACAAATCCATAAATGTTTTCTTTATACATATTCAAATTCAAACATTATGACTTTCCTTAAATTTATCCGAATAAATAATACCCCACTCGAAACAAACACAACAATGCATAAAGATAGATTCTGTTATTAGAGTAATTGTAATCTTAAATTTGATTAGGGATACATTTGTTGTTTGGTGGGTTATGTAGTTATTGTTAAAGGGAAATATATTGGTTAATAAACAAGATGAAATAAGTATATCAAGTACTCCACACCTATTGGTATTCTCTACATTAGTTTTCTAACCTTCAAATTATTTAAAGAAAATATTAATAGAACAATTAAAATTATGATTAAAGTATTTGTGAAAAATATTTTTTATATATCCACAAATACACGAAGAAAATTGTAAATTTTTGCTTAAATACTCATATATAAAGATAAAGAAAAACTTGTATTTATGTAACAAAACATATGATAAAAGACACAATTTTACTAATGAAAAATACGTATTCAATCTATTGTTTGACCAATAACTTTTATGATAAGTTGGAAACCTGAATTTGTTTGGTAAACAGCCTTAATCTCAAAGTTTGATGAACTTTAAAAAAATTAGTCACAAATTTAACATGTTTGTTCAGGACAAAACTATATAGTAATAATTTTAAACCCTTGTACAGAATACTCTGATCAATCTTCTTGAGTATCACATATCTTTAAAGTTTTCAAGAAAAACTCATTTAGTTTTTATTTAATATTTTTCTTTATAAAAGGATACACCTAACTAATAGGATTGGTAAAAGAAAGCATCTAATTAAGTAAACGCAGCACTATTAAAATATATATTTATTGGAAATTATTTCTCAAACTATATATTATTGGTAATTATTTTCAAGACTATATGCATACTGAAATTTTTTTTTATTGAGATCCCAAGCCGAGCTTAACCGTACAAAGTACGCATAAGATTCCAATGTATCTTTCTCCAATATATAATTGTATCTTATTCTTTCTCTGAAATGTTCTTCAACTATAGGTCCCGTAAAATTTATTTAAGTTTTAAATTAATTTGTTTGTCTCTATAATATTTGTTCCTTTTGAATAAGCCCCTTTAAAAATATTCAATAGAATTAAAAGCAAATTTAAATATTTTCCAGAAGAAAAAAAATATTTTGTAAAGATTAAAGCAAAATATGAAGAATCAAAATTTGAAGCTTGAACCATCATAAACTAAAAAAAAAAAAAAAAAAAA
>Ga0209700_101877_pt1 | contig 43508 bp, 28 predicted proteins | sample SiratroredBW_FD_187528 | JGI IMG/M metagenome (GOLD analysis project Ga0209700, IMG submission 187528) | Root nodule microbial communities of legume samples collected from California, USA - Siratro red BW (SPAdes) (version 2) | ecosystem: Host-associated > Plants > Roots > Nodule | place: USA... | reverse complement strand
ACACACCCACACGCACGCCGAAACTAAAACCAACGTTGGATTGGAACAATCAAACTAAACAATAGCCCAATGCCAAAACGGAGACTCAGACAAAACAAAATGGATCGATCTTTTTTTTTTTTTTTTCTCTCTTTGTTTTCTTTTCTCTCTCCAAAAATTTCCACTCAACACAATTTCATGAGAAACAACCACCAACAGGTGCCCTAAACCCTAAGGACATCGTGTTTTAAGAGACAGACAATATAAAATATCGATTATATAAATAAGAATAATTGTCTAAAAATTATTTTTTGGAAACTATTCTTTAGATGAAAGTTTTCTTGTTTACTACATGTTTTATCTTAATCTTGTCTATTGAGTAGTTGGTGTTACTTTAAAATTCAATTTCATTAATTATGTTTTATAATTTGATGTAGCAATTATTTAAAAAAATCATCTTCCATAAGTTAAATGATTTTTTTTTGTCCATATAATTGATTTAGCACAATTTTGTCAAGTGATTTATACAACCTGACAACCTATTTTTTGATACCTATATCACAGTTAAGAAATTATTGCAATTTATAACTACAATTTATGCAATCTTAAGAACTTTTCTAGTATGCCACAAATCAAAGCAATTAGCTATGTTTGAGGCATTGCATATCACATAAAAATATTTAGGAACTGAGTTAAGAAAGAAAGAACTGAGTTTCTTTTCTGTTGTCCCTTCAGCTTGTGCTTATGTATTTGTAATTGCTAGTTAAGATCAACTTACAATGAATTTGATCATGAGCAAATGCTTTATTTGATTGTTTTCATCTTTATAATATATAAAAAAAATTATAATGTAAAAGAAAAATATATATCGAATTATACAATTTGATATACAAAAGTTATATATTAGATTGTATAATTTAATAAAAATATTTTTAATATTTTGAGAAAATGTGGAGATGGAGGTGCAGGATGAAGTCATGGAGGTGCATTAAAAAGCCGTCTCCACGGTGCTACTCCGTCTTAATTTAATAGGTTGGTAAATATTTTTATGCTACCAAGCTTAAGACGATTTCTTCCTATATCCTATATCCTAATACGTTCTTTTTGTATCTTAATAAAAAATTTTAATATCATAATTGTCTTTATATAAGAACCGGATGAGGTGTCATTCGGTTCTCATTTTCAAATCAAAATGATAATCGGATGAAATCTATCCGGTTCTCATAGTCCAAATCAAAAATAGATTAATTTTTCGATTTGGACTATGAGAACCGGATGAGTTTCATCCGGTTATCATTTTGATTTGGAAATGAGAACCGAATGGCACCCCATCCAGTTGTCATTTAAAAAAAATTAACAGCCGAATGAGATGTCATCCGATTTTCATATAAGGGTAATTGTAGTATTAAATTTTTTTATTAAAGTGCAGGAAGAATTAATTAGGGTATTAGGGCTCATTCTTAAGGAAGTGAAGTTCAAATATTATTTTCCAAGATATTCTCGTGTGTATAATGTATGTATAATTTTATTAATTTTGAATAAAGACTTAAAGAGATCAATTTATTCAAAATTAAAGTGTGCAGATAATTTTAAATTTCAAAGTATTCAAAACAATCAAACCTTATATTATATTACTTAATAAAAATAAATATTTATAGGAGTTAAATTTCATGAACTCATCAATATATGTTTTTTTTATAATTAATCTCTAACGTAACTTCTTTACACAATAAGCTTACTAGTGATAATTTCTTTAGATGAGTTGTAAACTTTAGTGTGAAAAATATTTTAGGTTTTTTTAACCAAGTTTGCAGGAAAATCAATTGTATAGAATGATTAATATATAACATATTATATTTAATATTATATCATTATGTTGTTCAATTTTGAGAATCTAAGTTTTAATTTTTATTTTATTTTTTGGAAGCAAATATAGAAATGATCAAATCATGCAACATTATGTATAAAAAAAAACACAGGAATCAAGTAAAGAGATTTACAATGTAATAATTATATAATCGCTGGTATAGATGCAAGTAACTCTTCGCAAATGTTTAAATTTAAAATTCATTTTTTAATATATTATTAGTGTTTATTTTAGCAAAATTGTCTACCATTCTTACATATATAATCTAATATACGAGTTAGAAAAATCTCAATATAAAAAAATGTTTTAAAAATCACACACTGATTAGAAAAAACACATTTTTATTGTAAGATGAAATATAATTAAATGTGATAAAATTTAATTAAGAAGTATATCCATCTGAAGCATATAATTATGATGCTAATTAAATATTAAGATAAGAAGACTCTCCCTCAATACACACGTAAAAGTCCAATTGCATTGAAAATATTAGATGTGATCTAGAATCCCGTGATAGCACAAATAATATAACGCGAAATAGAAGAAAGAATCTCAGATAAAATACAAGAAAGTCTACGCAAGTTTGTGCAAAACTAGAAAAATGAAGTTGAAGAAAGAAAAAGAGAGAGGGTTCATATCTAATTCCAAAGAAAGATTATTAGGAAGGGACTTTCAACCTAATTCATGAAGATAGTATTATTATTATTATATATATATTTTAGATAATTCAATACACCATTATTATATTAACGTGTAAACTTATAAAAGGTTTTGATTGAAAATTTGTTATTCTGATTTCTAAAATTAAATATCTTTTATTCACCATTAATATATCATTCAATTATTAATAAAAAAAATGCTAGAGCACAACTTCTATTCAAGTTCATTATCAAATTTAGTATCAATATCTTATATAAATAAACAATTGATGTTATTATCATCCACGCAACATTTTTTATAAGTAATTAAACTATATATTAACATTGAACAAAATAACTCAACTTTAGAAAAATGATTGATTAAATTTGTAATTAAAATTTTATAGTGATTAAAATTGCATATTTATGAAACTTTAAGGGTCAAAATGAATTTAAGTCTATATATTAAATTAAAAATTAATTATATAAATAAACTTCTCTCACGCAGGATTTATCTTCTAGTTATACGACTTGGTTAAAAAAACATTAATTAAGCATTGCGCCTATTTATTGTACTTATTAATTTTTATTAAACATAAAACACAACAATCCTTTGTAACTTTATTAAATAACAAATTTATTATATTTAATAGGCTTCTTAAATTTAATAAACCTCTTAATCAAAATTTAAGCAATCCAATATATTATTAATTTTGAGCTATAATTTACGAATTAAAAAGATGTAAAATTAGTTTTTTTCCCCACAAATTTCAGTTTTTAAATGATTTTCACGAATTTTACATCAACATTCAATTAACAATCTCCTTGAAAAAAAAAACAAAACAAAAAAAAAAAAACTTTGCACAACCCATGATTTTAAAATCTAGCGTTTGGTATGCTGGGCTTATCATCAGGATAAATTATTAGTGGTTGGTAATTCTCATACACTTGATAGCCAATTTCATGAGTTGAACCTTAATTAAACCTTTAAACCTTAATTAAACAAAAATCTTAATTAAACCTTTAAAAACTATGAACCAACAGAAATCATATTTGATCTATTTGGTTTAACTGAATTTGTCTATACAAAGAACTACTCTTTGGTTTCAAACCAAATCTGCTTAAAGAATTGTTTGTGAGAAATTGAAATTACATCATACTAATATCTATTTTGTCTGTGATGATAATATCGTCATTCTCACGGAATTTGACAGCCCCATAGATATTATTAAAACACTAAACACGTACCAAATTTTGTGTGGAGGACAAATAATGCCAACTATAATATGTTCGTTCGTACCTTCGTGTTCAGATTCCTTTTGACTTAATCCTTCTGAATCACTTCTTCCATAAAAAAACCTTCATTTCTCTGTAATTTTCTCAGCCCTTCAATGGCTTACTATTATACACCAAGGCCTCGTGATGCTCGCACTCCAAATGTTGTTCTGATCTTGGCCCTGGCCTTGGTTCTTCTGTCTGCACCAAAGCTCCTCTCACGTGAACCAGAAGAAGAAGAAGAAACCAACTACACCTCACCTTTTCTCGCACTAATTCTCCTTGTACTCATTCTGCTTGTGTTGTCCTTGTTGGGGACTTCAAGGTCAAAGGTTTGTGTCAAGCCACCATATTGTAATTGTACGTATGCCTGCTACTGTTACAGATAGTGTTATTACTCACTCACATCTTCCATCTTCAAGTCTGAGCATAAGAAAAAAAAAAGGTGTTCAGAACTTTGAAACTTTTAAACCGATGAGAGGAATGGTATTGTGTTTTAATGTTATTTTTACTATTGTTGATGTTTTATGTACTATATTTTGCCAGAGAATTTGTAATGTTTCTGTTTAGTATTACACTGTTATATGTGATGTCACATTATACTTTAAACATGTTATATTCTATGACTGAATCTTCAAGCATTTTTGAAAGTGGCGATTCTGTGTAAGTGAAAAAGGAAACAGTTTGCATTTCTCCGATCTATATAAGCAGTTTTTTTAATCTAACTCTCAACAAAAAGAAACCAACTATTAGAAAAAAAAAAAAAAAAATTCAACCCAAAAGACCAGAAATTAGGTGTTAGGGACTCAACAATTTTATGAGACACAGAAAGGGTCAAGAGGAGTAGGAAGAAGGAGAAAAGTGTGAGTATGTTTATGGTAGGTAATGGCTTATTCCATCATCCATTACCTAAGAATGGCTCATATGTCCCCACACTAGCTCCATTATTTCTTCATGATAACTATATCTGGTCCAATCTAATGTGGTATCAGTATCAGCACTGAAATGGACCATGCAAAACTGGTTAAAAATGCAAAAAGTGCTTTTAGAGTTAATAACTTTTTTGTTGAACATATATTGCATATGCAATCATTCAGTGGGCAGTGGAGGAAAGAGACACCAAAGAAAATATTAATTTTGATATAGATCAGTATCAACTTTTCTTTCTTTTTTTTATAAGTCCATATCATGATAAAAATTTAAGTTCTTATAAGAAAAAAATCACTGTTGCAAATAATAAAGCTTTTTTGGAAATATGATTTATTTATATATTCTATAGTAAATTGTTTACATTTCAAAATTTACAAAAACTTCACCTTAGTTTTGGTTTTAGAAAACATCATTCACATCAACCTTTAATGTTAGTGAAATAAATAAAATTAAAACTAACTTGAATGATATTTTTAAATATTAGTGAAATAAATAAAGTTAAAGGTCTTCTGGTTTTCCTTCAAAAAAGGATGATGGAAAGGTCATTATATTATAAGACATTAATTTGTGTAAAGATTTACTATGTATAAATAAAAACCAGTCTTTAAAAAAAAAAATAGTTTAAGTATACTTTTAGTATAATTTATTTGATTAAAATTTCTTTAGTGTGATGGTGGTTGACACTAACTGGAAGGTGTCTTCTTTTATCATGCAAAATGGGATAAAGCTCATCATAATGGCCATTCACAATCCAACCAATCAGGTCAAAATCAATTAATTGAAACTCTGAAAAAATAGCATATATTTGTCATGGTATGTTGTAGCATGCCAATAGCATTAACCTTCTTCACTAAGGAAATTCTGTCACCCTTTTGCTCAACTGTTCAGCATGTTGTACCTGCAGCTGACACTACCTTCCTTGTCTTCACCTTATTCATTTCATTTACCAATCAGTTCCAAAAACCAAACTATTACAACTTGGTTCCACAAGTAAACCACTCACCAATCACACACTCACACCTCTCTTTCATTTTGCTATAAAAAGAGAGTCTTTAAGCTTATCACTTCTGAATTCCAATACCCAAAAGACCATCCAATTCTATGGCTTATGGTAGAAGCAGAACCTCTGCTGTTTTGGATGGCTTCACTCTGAATCCCCTGCCATATCCCGTTCTGTTAATCTTGGCACTCATCTTCCTCTTCTTTGCCATTTCATGGTACTTTTCCTATGAAGAAGTTGTTGAAACTGCTGAAGAACAATTTGGTTGGTTACTATTTGCTACCCCAGTGGTGCTAATACTCATAGTTCGTTGGTTATCTTCTATGGAGAATTCAGATTGGTTCTCTGCTTCGTTACCGTGGGGGAGTGGTAGGAGAACCCCCCAAGGCCCTTCAGAAGGAAGCTCTCCATGGGGTGTGGCTGCTTTGATCCTTGTACTGCTCGTAATGGCTCAATACCAATCCAACTTTCTTGATAGCTGGTTTTTTTGATTTGAAGATTTTCTCTATAGGTTGGTTTTACTTTTCTGTGCCTTTTTATCTTTGCTCTTAACTTTGAGTTAGTGTAAAAATCCTTTGACTATTGTAGTTATTAAATATGTAGATACAGATGTATGGTGCTTGTATAAATATGTGAATAGTGTTCAAGGTGATTTTCACATGTTTATGTTTCCCTTCTAAAAGATGGCAAAGATGAAATCGAAATTTCAGTTCTTTTACAAAGAAATTGTTGAATAAGAAGGTTGCTGCTTGCGTATGTTCTTTGAAGTTAAAGTTGATTAAATAGAAGCGATATAATGATTCATAAATTCCTTAGTCTTTTACAAATTTGGTTACTCGTACCAGTTTTTTTTTTTATTATTACTATTTATAGAATCTATCAAATCAATTAAAAGATACGAAGTTTGTAAATGGGAGAGACAAACTTTATTTGAGTAAATTTGAATTTAACATTACCCTTTTATCGCGTATCAACTTCAACCGGAGATTGGAAGATAGAAACAAATGGAATGCATAACCAGTTACTGCATAATGTAAAAAGAATCCAATTCATTTTTATGTCCTACGAAATTAATTTTTCCTGCTTTCATAAATCTCACCAACAAGAAGAAGATAGCAAGAACAAACCGTTGAATTGCTACATGGAGATCAAATTGCATTTTTTTCAAAAGAGGACTTCAAATTAATTTACATACAGAATATCAGCAAATCATTCAGTGATATTATCAGTATATGTGCGTATATGACTTGGATATGAACAAAGAACATAAAATTTCGGACAAAAGTTCCCATACTTGTGTTGGGCGGTAATACCAAATAGAATTTCTGTCTCCTTCTCTGAGAGATCCTAAAAACCACTTAGAATAACGATTAACAACAAAGTGATAACAGTGGCGGTAGTAGCTGCAAGATTCCAGGGAGACACGGCAGCTAGTTTGAGTGACTTGTGCCTCGAACGCATGAAGCAGAAGTTGAGCCTTCCACAGGTGGAATATGAGAGCAAGAATGGCTAAAGAAACACGAATAACTCAACATAAAGGGCTATGTGATTCTGCTGAGCCTTGTAGGTGGTGTAATGGAAGAGCTACAACAAGCTAAGGACAATACCAAATATCACAAATAAGTGAAGATTTAGAGAAAGAGAAGCAGTGTCCATGGTCTGCTCTGTCAATGTGCATTCGTGCTTCCATTCTACACTTTCTTAGGGTAAAACCATCCCATTCTCCTCTCTTTTTTTCTCACTCAATGCAACTTGCAGAGCAGAACTGTACTAAATCATAAGAACACTAGGTGGTCTTCTAGGGTTTATATAAGCTTGTTTGGCTTCTGATATCACACTGGCTTTGGCATATATTCTTTGAGTGCAACTTCTGTTCAACCACCGCTTTTTCTCTGTACTAGCAGTGCTTATAAATTTAGTTTTTTATCAATCATGTTATGAATTTTATTTTATTACCAAGTTGTACATGACATGTATTTATCTTTAAAATTTATGAGAAAAAAATTAATAATATTTCATTACACGTCATGTGAAAGTTAATAAGAATCAGAGGCATCTTTAGACAGATTTTTCCATAGGCTCCTTCTAAGAGAGAAATATGAAGGAAAAACTTAGTTTTTCCATAATCTAAAGTTATAGAAATCCTCTCATACAGCTTCTCTAAATTTTTATTTTTATCTCGCATATAAGTTAATTTTAGCTTATGGAGAAGTTAATTTCCTTTTTTTTTCTTATTTTCCTCTCCTAAAATGGCTTACAAAGAAACTTGTCCGAACTTGCTTATGTAGTTTATACCCAACTGATATTTTTTGTGAACAACATACTCTTTCCATGTTCCAATCCAAAACACCTTTCTTATTGATCTAAGTTAATTACAAATTAAAATACTATAAATGAGGTTCACTAAATAAGTATAAACACAATTTTAAGCTTTTTTTTAACAAATTTAATATAATAAGAGTATATTAGAAAGAGTGTAGAACTAGCATTTCTCATAACATGAATACAATTTCCAGTCCAAGGTCAATAAGTGAAGTGATTTACACACCCTACACATTGGCCACACCAATCAAGTTGGGAGGTTTTTCAGCTGCAATTTTGACTTAGTACAATAAATGGGTATATAAACCAGACTTGCCAAGCTTTTACCCGCAAGGAAAAGCTTACTTATATAGTATTTAACCCAAATTTTAATAAAATCCTAGTCTGGGAGAGATGTCACAAGTGATTTTTTTAAAGAAGAAAGAAACAAGTGCTTGTACCTCCAGACAGTAGTAGCATCTAAACACTAGAGAAACTCCATAATGACTTCAATTCAAAAGAGATAAGCACTTGACTGAGATTGTTCTCTTTCTCGTTCATTAGCCTTGTTGTTCGTGAACTACACTACTTGATGAACTCTCCTGAACGCTACTAGATAAAGAACTACCCAACGAACTCACTTCAGTGCAACTGCTTTGCTTCCTTGACAACTCGCTAGATTTTCTTTGTCCAGATGACAAGTCCTGCAAAATCCAACAGAAGAACACCACTTGAATCCATATATACCTCTTTTATCACAGCCATAGCCTATCGGTTACAAGATTTCCTTAAAAGCAAAGCAACACTAACCTGGTCCAAAGAAGACCGGGGAGTCTGGTCTGCAGTGCCATCATTTGAATCCTCATGTTTTTCAACCATGCTCTCCTTGGATTTGTTTCTGGACTCTTGTTTACCCGACATGTGGGACCGAAAACCTGGATGAAGAGGTGGGGCTATGTGCTGGATGGATTGCTGTTCAACAAGGTTATTAGGAACTAAATAAGGAACATATGTTGAACAAGGGTTAGGGATAATAGCAGAATGTTGATTAGCATAGAAGGGGTATGGCTGCATAGCAATTGGAGCAGGAGGTATTGGCATTGGCATTGGCACTGGATATGGATATGACGGTGGAGCTACCATTACTGAATGATCCATTGCAGTCCATGGACACACAGTCCTGAGCTGTTGCTGATACTGACAATTCAACTTCTCAATATCCGATTTAAGAGAAGCTTTCTCTTCTCTAAGATCATTTTTCTCACGAGCCAACTGAAAATCAATAAAATGTCATTACTTCCTTGATTATTTTATGTCCCAAAAGCATCATGGTGATTCATCAAAGCAAGAAGAGAAAATATTACCTGGCAAGATTCTTCATTTAGTGTAGTATATTCATCTTTAAGTTTACTAACTTGAGAAGTAAGGTCCTGCAGCAATTGAATGGTATCACCTATAACGGTTGCTTTGTCATTTTTGTGCCTCTCCTCAGGATCTGCATTTCAGAGTCGCCACATGCAGAGTAATTTAATAATGCTTTATCAGTTCTCAAGAAGTGACAAACACATGAATAAATTCTAAGGAATATCAAGGGAACAATTCGTTCGATCCAAACTATCACCATATGTATAACCTAAAGTAATCTCCGTGACATGTGGTTGAAAATAATTAAACTCCAACCAGGTTAATGCCAAAACAACAGTCATTGACATTATATACAAACCAATGCTGACACTTGCATAACAAGTACAATCTGGGTATTGCTCATTACAACGCTTTAGTTATTATTAATAGGTCATTCAACAAAAGAGAACCTGGCAGTTGGATATCCTTGGTACGTCAGGAATAGCAATGAATAAAAAAAATCACCGAAGAATGTGAAATTTGATTTACCTAAAATGTTGCCCAACACTACAAATTGTTCATTGAGTCGATCCCTCCTCAGCTTTTCTCGGTCAGCCTTTTGTGTCTTTCTTGCAGCTGTACAATCCATTGGTTCAACTTCAGACCTTAGGCAGAGGATACATAAGTTTCAGATATTTAGTTTAATCAAAGTTCATATCATTGATTTCAGCTTTGCAGAATAACATAAATCAAAATTTTCAAAATTAATACAAATAATTTATTTTTCAACACATTGTTGAGATAGGTACTTAATCTTATATAAGTATAACCTAAATTCTCAGTAGCTAATACTCCTGTGGAGTCATTCCAGCTTAACAACTCTCCAGAGCTTTTCATTTTTCTTCATTTATTTCAATATTTGTGTTATTCTGATACTGCTTAAGGAAGAACGGGATCTAGGAACAAGGAAAATTGTTGACATGGTCGCAAAAAAATTCTCTAACTACAATGACAAACGACAAACTTACCTTAATTTTTCTTACAAGACAAAGCTCAACTACTTAGTCACTTTGCGCCTCTAAACAATACCTCACAATGCACAATCAATTTACTACATAGCGTTGCAACAGGAGTTCAGGACAAATCCTAATGAAACAACAAAGTGAGACAAAAATGCTGTAACCTTAATTGGGTCGAAAACTAGGACGGGTAACTCCAATTCTTGGAAGAAATTCAGAAAATGATGTGAACAACGTTAGATGATGAAAAAAAAAAAAACATAGATAGATAGAGAAACTATGATCAGAGATTTTACCTCGTTATCTATGTTCGATGATCTACAATTTTGCTAATTCCATTGGTAACATCCACTGTTCTTCACTTTGCCCAGCTATCTCTTCTTGCCAAAAAATAAAATTGGAATCGATTCCTAAGCAGAAATGCAAGTCACTGACATTGTTTTTAGTGCAAAGGTCGCTTGCATTCTACTATTCCTAATGGGTTGTGTTACAGTGGAGATACCTACATAAGCATATTCCTTAGGGTGTTTTTTTTTCCCCTTCTCTGATTTATTTCGCAATTCTAGGTTTGGTTACAGAAATTTTAGGGATCGCAATACATGCAAGCCCCTCCTATTTTTACCATTTCAAATGTGATTAAGGATTCACCCACAAAAAATTCAGATAAGACAAACAAAATTTATGTTCAACAAAATACATAAACCCAATTCAATCCACCATAATTAAAACTCACATTTTTATTGTATTCAACATACATCTCTACTTCAACAATTTTTTGAAAACAAAATTAATTACAATATATAAAAAATACTTATTTTATTACTTGTCTTAATAACTATTATTATACTACTAAATGCCAGTTTTCTAAATAGTTAATTATATTGATGCAAAGAAAAATATTAAAAAAATTCACAGAGAATATATAGTTGACAACAAAAATTTAAAATATTTAAATTTGTACTAGAAGATCATCATACCAAATAACATTCACCCTCCTTCTAATTTAGAAATAGTTATTGATTGTGTTTTTAGTGAAACAGCAGCCACATTCCCCTTTATTAGTTTTAAAAAACATTCATGTAAAACTTAGATGAAACATTTATCTCTCTTTTAATGAAATGATATTTATTGTTTTTTTTTTCGAAAATAACTTATTAAAACAAATAAAAAATTATGAAAATATGTAAAATTAAATGATTTAAGTATTATATATTAACAATATCTAAAAATATTATGTTATCAGTCAATTATAAACTGTCTCATAAAAATAATATCTTTGAAAAAATATTATTTTAATATACAAATAAATAGTTATAAAATATGATATTAAGTTTAATAACTTGTTATTATATTTAAATATAATTTTAATGCAAATATAAATATGTTGTTAAAATTACAAGTATAAATGTAAATAAAATAAATAGTATAAGGATAGTTTTATTTATAATATAACAGATGCGAATATATATTTTATTTAAAAAAGTCTATCGGAGGAGTGAATGCAATTTTCTCATCTTTAAACCATTCCACTTCTATTAATAGAAAAAAACTTGATTTGTTGAATTTAAAAGCTTTAAGTTTTAATTTTATAATTTTTAATTAAATTTCTTGGCTAATATTTCTTTTTTAAACAAAGTTAGAAGAAAACGAGTAATGTTTTTTAAAATCGTAAAAGAAATTAATATTATTTTATTAAAAAATATTTTAAAAATTATCTTTTGAAAGACTAGAAAAATCTTGTTATTGTTTTGTTACAAAAAATAAGTGTTTATATTAAAACTACTATAGATATAAATCTTTCATCATAATTTCAAGATATATAAGTATAATTCAAACAAACTAACATTTTATCACTAACTAAGTATCTATATCTATATCTATATCTATTTATATTTATATATTTTTTGTAACATACTAATATTTCTCAGAGCTGTTTAGGTATTTACTGATTTGATAAAACATCATATGCCAAAAGAGTAACAAACTATGCCAACACATTAATAACCGAGATGCTGTTAAAAAAAAAAATTAATAACCGAGATATACTACATTCAGAAAACAATAACTGATATAACTGTAACATATTAACAAACATTAAAAACTGTTTTTTATAATATTTGAAATCAAAATATTTTAATTAAATCACCAGTGAAAAAACCTGTGAATCTCATTCTAGTCTTTACTTGTAAATAGAAATCAAAATTAGACCATCTAATACTTTTAAGAATGATGAAAAAAAAAATCGTATTCGTGAATAAATTTTCCAATAATATTAAACAGGTATAGATACTTGAAGGTAATAAATACATATATTTTAATTAATATGCACGGGATTTCTATATTGTTTTTCAGTAATTTTTTATTAGGATATACTTTTCTTAAAAAAAGAAAAATAGTAAGAGAAAGATTGACAGTAGAAGAATGACTCATATTTATAATTTATTTGATTTTTTTTTTTATAAATACTAATTTTAGTTTATTTAAAGCATAGTTAATGATACAAATTAATTTTATCAATTAATATACATTCCCTCCGTAGCAACTTTTTCTAAACAATAATTTAGAATATCATAGCTTTTAGAAGTTGTTTATATTTCAATCTTAAAATAATAAATAACGTTAAAATCTAATTAAATAAGAAAATCTTTTAGAAGATTATAGTAAAATCAACAATAATTTTAAAATATATTTTATAATCATAAACGAACATAAATGATTATCTTTTTCATTTCAACAACTAACAAAATAAAGTACATAAGAGTAGAATAAATTTATATATCATAAAAATAACTGATTAAAGAAAGATAATGATTAATCATATCATTAAAAAATAAAAACTGATTAAAGAAAGATAATTATGTTACGATACAGTTGTATACACAATAAGAATAGTGAGTCAGCAGTTGCCACGTGAAACAACCAATGAAAATCAATATCTCCGACATATAAGCTTATCGAATAAGGCCCACATATAAACGACATCGTTGTTGCAAGTCTCCTTCTCAAACACACACACACCCACCCACATTAAAATCTGTGTTTGAGGGTTGAAATTTCACACGTTGAAAATTGATTCCAACTCCAACCCTACACCACCATGGCTTTCCTTCACAAATTTTGGATTTTCTCTCTCGCTCTTCTCCTCCTCGGCTCCCCTCTTCTCCAAGGTTTGCACCTTTTGTTCTAGATCTAGATCTAATTCACCTTCTGTCAATGCTTCCTTGCATGTCACTATTATCGTGAATTCTGATTGGATTAATGTGAAAAGATCCTATTTTTACTTTTGGGCTGACCCAATTACTCCCTTTTCGGCTTCCCCTTTTCAGCTCTGATCTGCTTTTGGATTGTTAATTTTTGTGTGTTTTGATCTTTGTTGGAACCATGTGCTTTGTTCTTCTTTGATTGCTTACTATCAATCATTGCTCTGATGTTAGAGCGAGTGAAAAGATTGTTTTTTTAGTGATGGGCAATTTACAATCAGGCATTTTTTGTGATTGGAACCGGTTATCGAAAATATGTCTTTTTTAGCATAGATTTGAAATTAAATACCTAGTGTAATGCTATGTTTATCTGGAATCTGGTTCTGTTCTATGCACTATAAGTTTTGGTGCTTATGATACTTGGATGTTAAAATCAGCATCCTTTTGACTGGCAGAACGATATACACACACCGCTATTCATTGTTTTGTTCTCCCCACTGGGGATCTCTCGAATAATTTGATAGCCATGTTTTCATACCTTTTGTGCACGGCCATGATTAAATGTGGTTTTTTTTTTTTAGTCGCTAGGTGTCAGTCAGACTCTGATGATGCTGTGGTGACCACTGAAGAATCAAGTGATATTGGCATTGTTGGTGATGATGCCCAAGACTTTGGTGATGGGACCTTCTCTTCCGCTCCAGGAATTGATACAATAAGTGTATTTCCAAAAAATAGCGCAAAAAGTAAGAATCATTCTGTCTAGTGCAGCAAAATATGGTTCATGAATCATTCTTTTTGTTCTGTGTGATAGTGGATTGAATTTCTTTGTTCTTGTAATATGTTGCAGTGATAACAGCTGGAGAAGAGTCAGAGCTGCTTGTTGGTGTTAAAAATGATGGTAATTCAATCAAATTTGATACTCAATGTTGTATTTTAGCTTGTAATTTAATGCCGAATATTCTCAACTCTTGTGTTTGTCACTGATCGGTAGTTAAGCCTTTCACTTGTGCCTTATAAATTCTAACACGTCAGCATATGTTCATTTTTTGTGATTCTGTTGCGTTATTTCGTTATTGATGTGTGGAAACAAGAAAAGAGAATAGAGATTTTTGTTCATTAGCAGATTAATGCTTATTCTGTTTATTGTATGGAATGAAACAGGGGATTCAAGCTTGAATGTTATTGCAATCAGGGCTAGTATTCACCTTCCTTTTGATCACCATCTGCTGGTTCAAAATCTTTCCACACAGGTAATGAGTTGCTGAATATCCAAATAAAGCGTAGTTATTTACTTATGATCAAGGATTGCATTGACAGTGTTAATGTAAAGGATTAGTTATGCTTGGTAAAAATTGATGGATATTCTATAGAATTTAAAACCAATTATAGAAATAGAATTTAAAACCAATTATAGAAATATGTTACTTATTATTTGTTCTAGAAAGAGAATTTCAATGTTCATGAAAATAGTTTGGGTAGTAAGATATAAAGTATGTATTGTTTGCTGTACAAGAATTTGAAGATAAATCTTTGAAAAGTTAGGTTTTAAAATGCTAGAATTGTTAATCTTCACATGAGAAGGATTGCTTTATTTGTGTATGAATATTGGATGTCATAGATCTGATACCACCACCCTTGTATACTGAAAGGGAGAATGGAATGTATTTGTGATATTTTCATTTGCTTTTACCATGTGAAGCAAATAGTTTTATGTGATATTACATCAGTATCAGTCTCCAACCTATTCTGATTCAGCAAATGGTATTGCATAAATATTTTAAAATTCAATCGTTTGTTTTAATTGCAGGGTTTCAATAATGGTTCTGTACCAGCCTCATCACAGGCTACTTTCCCATATCTATTTGCAGTCAGCAAGTTCTTGCAGGTATCTTTATTGCTTCAAAGGCCAATTCTTTTAGTTTCTCAATGAGTTATCACCACAGGAGACTATTATACTCATTATGGCTATTACTTTTTCTGTTATGCAGCCTGGAAATTTTGATCTTGTGGGCACTATCATTTATGAGATAGATGATCATCCATTCCAAAGCACCTTCTTTAATGGCACTGTTGAAGTCACCGAAGCTGGTGGTTTTCTTAGTATGGAATCTGTTTTCCTTGTTACTCTGGGGGCTGCTCTCCTTGTCCTCTTGGGGCTATGGATTCATGGTCAAATACAACACCTTTCCAAGGTACTAAAATCATTATTTTTTCAAATAACGTGCTTTCAAGTATTCATTGTTCTTTGCCAATGGTACTCCTAAAATTGTCGCCCTCTATTTTGTTTTGATTTATACTGAGACTTGGCATTTGTTTAATTTGCTAACTACTATCAGAAAACAAAGAGGGCTCCAAAGGTTGAAGTGGGAACAAGGAGTACAGATGCTTCAACTGATGAATGGCTACAGGTTTGTTCTTGTGCTTTGTACAATACTTGTTGGATTTCATGTTTGATGCTTTAATCTTTAATGTAACACTATTGTCTGCCCTTTGTTTTGTAACCCAGGGCACTGCATTTACCCAATCTCTGTCGAGCAAGTCAAAGAAGAAGAAGTAGATAAGCAAATTCTCACGTTCAGCCACACAAGACTGTGCCATGGAATACAAAATCCTGCTACTGACTAGGTTTGAGTTTGAGAGAGCACGAGGAATTAGTTGTGAAATTTTGGCTGAAAAATCTAGCTTTCTGTTGTAGCTTAAGAATTTTTACGTTTCTCCATTCCAATGAAGTTGAGTTTTTTTTCTAAACTAACAAGGATTTGAGTTAGGAATGATACGACTTTTGCAATGTGGCAGAGTTTTTATTAGATAATGTTCATTTTGTTTTACGTACATTTTGTGTTGCTGTGATCTTAAAAATACTCTTTTGGAACGATAAAACATAACGACATTATTCAAATTTTGGAAAAACGATAAAGGTGAAATCTTTGTTGGTGATTTCGAGGAACAAAATCATGGTTTTGAATGTACTTTGTTGGGTTTCTCCCTAAACCAGATTTCGTGTTAAGGATAACGTTGAGAAGCATGTTCCTTGTCTGCTTGCTACTCAATTATAAAGTAATTTAAGAAAAAATGGGATATAAATTAAGTAAAAATGTTTATTTTCTTCAATTGCTTTATTTTCCGTGAAAAAAAGGTAATTGAAAAATAAAACATCTGTTACTTGAATATTGAATTTTATCCTATATTTCATTTCAAATTATTGATCGAAGGACCACCTTATCAAACATTTAATGAACTCTGTTCTATTCTAATTGCTTTTTCTTTCATTGCTATTTGAGAATGAATACATCATCACGGACAATTCTATAAGTTATTTAGTAATTTCTGTGTTTATAGAACTTACCTCAACTTTTGTATTTCTTAAAATCTGGGTTTCAACTTAACTCAATCTTACATTATACAATTGAAGTAAAATTTATATCTCTTACCGGTATATTACTTTCTAATGATAATAAACTTCTAATATCATCTTAAAAGAAATTTAAATTTTATTTGCTTTGTAAAAACAACTTATAATATAAGTTTGTTTCTTATTAGCATGTTTTATTCACATTTTATTTTTAATTAATGGAAAATTAAGTTTTTGTTCAATATAGAACTGGACTATGCTGTAAATAACAACAATATATATATATATAGAGAGAGAGAGAGAATTTGGAAAGTATATTTTAGAAATATAAAAGATATATTATTAGAAAAAGTTAATCATTCTATTTTAGTTATGCATTTTATGTATAGAGAGTAAAAATACAATAAAATATTAAATATTAACAATATCTATCTTGATCTTAATGTTTTAAACCTAAATGATAATTAAATATACTTTTATCTTTATTTAAAATATATTTTAAAAAAATAAAACATTTTCTAAAAATTAATTTAAATAAAAATATTAAAAAGATATTCTCATATATGTATGTTTGAAGATAATTTAAGTCCTCAACTTATTAAACTATTCTTGTCTATTTTTAAATTTTATTTTTTTACTATTAATTTAAGGATTTTGATTTTTCTGGATAACAGACTTACTAAAAAAATATTTGTTTTTTATCTGAAGTTGGTTTAAAATAACGCATGATGTGCAATAGGATATATAAATAAACCAATATAAGGTTATTTGAATAACTAGTGATCTTATATACATTTTAGATTCGGTGAAAGATAAATGTGATTTGGTCAATAGAAGCGATACTTCATTTTTTTTTTCTTAAATTTTATAAAAAATTTACATTTTATTTTTTTATATTACACATTTATTCCCTTGAATTTTTTAATATTACACATCTATCCTTTAAAAAAGTTTCTGTGCGATCATGCAAACAGAAATATAAGTGTAACTAAAGAAAATTGGAAAGAATTTCAATGAAATTTAACTCAAAAGAAAACATTATCTATATTGTCAAGAAACAAAATAAAAAGAAGAAGTCGTTTTCGCATAAGCTTTATGGTTTGCAAAAAATTGATATAAAACAAATTGGTGGATTCCTTTGTAAAAACAAATCTTCCAATATAGTAAAAAAAGGAGAGTAGAGTGCAACACACAGATTTTATATTACTTTTTAATTATTTTTCTTATATTATTTTTCTCTTATATTGGATTTGCACCTCCATACTTTTCAAATTGTACCCTCTTAAAATTTGAAATTCTAAATTTACTTTTTTAAAATTAAATTATTAGTGAGTTTTCATTTGTAAGGATAGTGTAATTCATAAATCTTCCAGAACATTAAGAATAATGTTTTTGTATTTCAAATTATACATTTTAAAATACAATATTTTAAAATATACAATTCATAATATATTTTTTATTTTGTCTTGTAGAATGTACATTTTAAAATACAAAATTTATATTTTAGAAGGTATTTCTAAATTTGAAAAATATATTTTAGAATTGTTATCTTAAATGTATTTTCTCAAAAATAGCTTTGTCATTTGACCCCTCATCGGGTACAAGTTGAAATTCACGGCGTGCAGAATGCAAACTCCTATTTTTTTTTTAATGTATTCCTTTCAAAATCCAACAATATAAAACCAGAGAAAGAAAGTGTGAATTAACCTAGTTACTCTTAAGAATCATTAGAAGTTGAACTATATGCTTACTTAATCATAAAAAAAAAGTTATTAGATAGATCATAGGCAACCTAGACTTCTAGACCACCATTTATAATATTTATTCACTCATTATAATCACAAGAGTTATGGTCATGTTTTGAGGATATGATTTGGAGAAAGTGATTGCCACCAATGATCCTTAATTTGGTGGTGGCAATGAACAAAATGTCACATTTGTTTACAAAATTGATTGAGCTCTCCATGTTTTGGACACAAATTTAATTGAATATAGGATCATGACCAGAACCATCATTATGTATCCAAGCCAAACAATGAAAGAGATATATGAAAATATTTTAGGTAATGAACCCAAAAACAGGAAAAACGGCTATTAAATATAAGATCATGACCATAACTATCCCACCATGATTAAACAAAAGTTAAACATGTTGATTTCAAATTTCATAAAAAGGAAGTAAAAAAAGTTATACAGATATTTAATTTTATAAGGAACAAAAACATATTTAAGTATTATTTAATTTAACATGAAAGATTTTTGTTTTTAATCTTGAAAAATGAATTTAGAGGTTCTGTAACTGAAGTATGATCAATTCCAGCAACAAAAGTGAAGATCTACGGGAGTTTGTGTGCATGACATGATATGTTATTCTTTTTCTTTCATAGTGCAGGAACAATAGGGAGATAAAGAAACAGTTGACTTGAGTAGTTCACGTTAATCTTCTGCTGGCTGCAAAAACTTTATCCTTTCATCAGAACAAACATTGAAATTCTTCTGTCAAAACAACAATCATTTTAACAATGTGACGTAAAATGCATTTATTAGTGCCATTTAAGGGTAGGTTGTGACAGATATTTCACATAAAGATTTTCGTTTAGCTGTGCGGTTGAGAAACCATGCATTGAATGAATTAGATAGTAATGTGTTTATGGAAACTGGTGTGTGCACGTTATTGTCTTTTTCTCTGATGATCCCACTTTTATTGGTCCTGTGCACCCATGTGAAGTTCTTAATTTCAGTGTCCGTGAAACAATATCCATGAGGGTTATATAGGCTTCCCAATCCAACAGTATACTCACACTTCCTATCATACCAAAGAAGCTTCAAAGCTTCTAAGTGTGTCTCACTATTTTCTCTCTGGTTATTGCTTATATAGTCATTAGGAACTGTAGTTGCAGTTCCTTATGCAGGTTTTAAGGCGCCAAGGAGCACTTTTGTGCTTCTGGTTGTCTGTGCTTTTTGTGGTAGTAGGCTTCTGCTATGGCGACCATAGTACAGTGGAGGTAGTTGGAGTCGGAGAATGCACAGACTGCAATCATAAAAATATCAAAACTAGCCAGGCTTTCTCAGGTACATTGTGTCACAAACATAGTATATGCATCTTATAGTTTTTTTAGAGTTTGCACTATAAGTTCTTGGTGTAACCTGATAGATAATATAATATATCATAAATATCAAACACTTGTTACTACATATTAGCCCTCTAAAGTTTCATGCAAAGTTAGGTGTTAAAAATGTGTTACTAATGTGCATTACTTTTTCTACAGGACTACGTGTAACAGTAGACTGCAAAGCGGCAAGTGGATACTTTGAAAGGAGAGGGGTTGGTGAGGTTGATGAAAATGGAAACTTCAAAGTGTCACTTCCTCATGACATTGTGAAAGGTGATGAACTTAAAGAAGAATGTTATGCTCAGCTACTTAGTGCATCAGCTGCTCCTTGTCCCTCCCATGATGGCCCTTTCAGCACCAAAATTGTGATCAAGTCAAAAGGTGTTGACAAACACACACTAAGTCCTTCTGGTAAACTCAAGTTTTCTTCAGAGACATGTGCTTCAGCTTTCTTCTGGAAGCACCACCCTCTCTTGCCTAAGTTTCCCCCTCATCCACCTATCACCATACCTCCTATAGTGTTTCCACCACTTCCACCAAAGATCTTCCATAAACCTCCTCCTCCTGTATATGTTCCTCCACCTGTTCCCAAGGAGCCTTCTCCTCCTCCTCATCCAAAACCACCAAAGCCATCACCCCCAAAGGAACCTCCTCATCCAAAACCACCAAAGCCATGTCCCCCAAAGGAACCTCCTCATCCAAAACCACCAAAGCCATCACCTCCAAAGGAACCTCCTCATCCAAAACCACCAAAGCCATGCCCCCCAAAAGAACCTCCTCATCCAAAACCACCAAAGGTTAAGCCTCCTCTTCCCCCAAAACCACCAAAGCCAAGTCCTCCAAAGGAGCCTCCTCATCCAAAACCTCCAAAGCCATGCCCCCCAAAGGTTAAGCCTCCTCTTCCACCAAAACCACCAAAGGTCAAGCCTCCTCCTCTTCCACCGCCAACACCACCGGTTAAGCCTCTCCCCCCACCGGTTCCAAAGAAGCCATGCCCACCAAAGCATCCACTTCTTCCTCCACTCAAGCCATATCCACATCCACATCCACTTCTTCCTCCACTCCCACCTTTTCCCAAAATCCCTCCAAAGCACTTTTTCCACCACCCCAAATGGCCTCCAGTTCCCCCATCTTCCTCTCATCCTTAGGCCATATTGCAGAGCTAGATTACTCTTGGTTCTACAAAATATATGTGTGCATGTTTTCTGTCATTTTATCAGTATGATGAAGAATCCAGCAAGTCTATTGTTGCTAATAAAGCCAAAGGATAGGGCTTGTGATGTGAAGAAAAACATCAAGCAAGAATAGAGAAAACAAAATAGAGCATTTGATTAAGTTTGAAATGTTTCTTTGGATTTGAGTGTGATAAGGTGTTGTTCTGAATGAAGATCACTGAAGTAAAGTTAGACAAAACCCTATATAATTTCAAAGTGTTTAAATAATTTTTCAAGTGCATTGTGATGGGATAGTTAAGCCTCCATTATGTCATTTTCAAAGAATAAGAATGTATATTTATATATTGATTATTTAATTAATAGTCACAGCCTTTTAATGTGTTTTTTTATTGCTTAAAGTCTCCAAATTCAAAATTGTTACAAATTTAAGGAATATGTTACCTAGACACACCTTGTGCTAATAATTGAAATGGGATAAGACAAATTTGTCCATGTAATATTTAATACACTACACTGCATCCAGATTTTCCTTTTCCTAAATATTGACCATTTTATTATTATCAAAATTATAATATTATTTATTAACTTGAAGGAATATTTAAAAGTAAATAATTTTTTAAATGTCTTTCCGTCTTATTTCAGTTTAATGTCAAAGATAAATATCAATATAATGAAATTAATCAGAGGTCAAGTACCAAGTATGATTCCACCCTCTATGATTTGACATGATAATGATTGAGTGTCAATATTTTGATCTTGAAACTTTATATATAATGAAGAAGTCTTTTTACGTGCTAATAGTCTCTATGTCTAGGGTCTATTTGTGTATATCTAGAAAAGATAATAATTATGAAAAATTATTCCATTATAAAGTCATGAGATCAACCAAGTAAATAAAAAATAATAATTAATATTTCACATTTTCGTTTTTTTCTCCTTGTATAAAAAAATTGTTTTAAAATATCTAACAATTTTTTCTTAAAAACTAATACCAATTCATGTATAAATACGAGTAACCTAAAAAACATCTTTAAATACTCTGATTTAAGGTCAATTATACTTTAAACAAATTGTTCACATGCTTATTTAAATTACAGTTTATTATAAAAATTATGACATTATTTACAATTTTAAATTGTCACTCTTTTTTATATAAGATGGGTGCTCCAACTATTTCAATTTGACTACTATGTCATATTTTGTAGTGATAAGATATATGACTATTATAATATGTATATACTCTGATTATATGACAATATAAGTATATTTGTGATTTTAATATATTTATATTTTGTATAATAGTATGTTTATTTAGTGTATTTTAAATTTTACAAAATATTATGCAAGTATATATATATATATATATATATATATATATATATATATATATATATATATATATATTATAAAGAAATTGTTACATACTATAATGATATATATTCAAATAATTTTGTTCGTATATTTTTTTTTTGTGCATTTTAAAAAATTTTATCATTATAAATTTATTTGTATTTGTACATTTTTATAGTGATTTGTATTTATATTATGACATAGTTTGTACCATTTTGACTCATATGGGTTGAGCAAGAATAAAATATCAAAATAACAATTTAAGAATATATAGAGTAAAAATTAATGAAAGATAAATTATAAATTAAAAAAGTCAAAGCAAACACAACATAACTCTTGGAATTTTAGGATTTAAAAAAATATAAGAAATATGTTATACACAAAAACTTGTTATTTTATTTTATTAGTATATTTTATGTATAAAATAAATATAATAAAATAACAAATATTTATAATATTTTAAGGTTAATTTAATAAATTTAAATGATAAATAAATATATTTTGTAAAAGATATTATAAAAAATTGAAATATTTCTTAAAAACTAATTTAAATAAAAAATATTAAGTAAATATTCTTAGTTTTTCTTGATATTTATTTATTTGAATTTTCATTTTCATTTTTTTTAATTATTGTCACTAATAGAAAAAAGATATTTAATCGTGGTTGTATAAGGCTTACAAGCGCGGTTGTACAATCGCGATTGATTCAACCGTGATAAAAAGTATTAAATATACAAATGTGGTTGTAGAACCACAATGAAAAGTATAACATACCACCGCGGTTCTTCAGAAACTGCGTTGAAAAATGACACAGAAGGTGCAGAAATATATAGAAACTGACACATACAAGCGCGATTGTAGAGGGAACCGCGTTGGTATGGCACATACAAACACCTTCATCCCATAACAACCTCAAATCTCTATCAGAGGACTTAGATAAACATCTATGTCATTTTCCGGGTTACCTTGGTCCTGATATCATCATAGACAACATCATATACTTTTTCTTCATGCACAACCAATACGGCAAATTATAAATAATTAGCAAAACAAGTCATGAACTATGTTTGCTACTTAAATTACCGTATGGATTCATACCATCTGTTGTAAGACCAAGTCTGAGATTTATTGGATCTCTCCCAAACTCAAGATAGAAAGAGTCAATTTTCTTCCATTGTGGTGAATCGACAGCATGTCGTAACAACCCATCACATTTTCTTCCATTTGCATGTCATGTCAAGTTCTTTGCATCATTAACATTGGCAAAAAAACATCTTAATCGTGGTATGATTAGAAGATAGCACAATACTTTTGTTAGAGGACCCTTTTTCATGTCATCATCATCACCGTCATTATCCTTTACTTTGTATCTTGAAACCCCGCATCTAAGACACTTATGCAATCCTTCAAACTTTTTTTTGTACAATATGCAATCATTGGGACAAGCATGTATTTTTCGGTACTCCATACCCATTAGACACAGTATCTTCTTCGCCTCATAGTGACTGGTTGGCAATGTATTACCTTCTAGAAGTATTTGATGAAACAGTTATAGCAATTCAATGAAACTTTTATCAGTTCATCCATTTCTTGCCTTAATATTAAATAATCGCAATACTGTTGACAAGCGGAAAAAAGTAGAACAACCGGGATATAATTCTGTGACTAAATCATCTTTCAATGAATCATACACATGTGCTTGGTGGAAACTATCTTCTCCAATATCACAAATCATGTCTTCCATGCAATCCTCATAATATACATTAGAATATTCACATTCAATTGTAGATTTGCTATAATATTGCTCCAAAACTTCACCATGCCAAGTCCATATTGTATAGCTCTTCAAGAAACTATCACGCAAAACATGCTCTTGTATCAACTCAATATCTTGTCCTATCACATTTACACAATTCACACAAGGACAATAATATTTTTTATTTACTCCTACTCCATTCCTCTTAGTAAACTGTATAATCTCTTTAACACCGTTCTCATATTCATCACTGATTCGACTTGCAGTTATCCAACTTCGATCCATTACTACGTTCAAAAAAGACATCATACATATTAAACAAAACACAAATGAAACCTAAAATTGTCGGGGATCGAACATCCCCGGACTCATACCCACACATAATACAAAATATAAAATGTCGGGGATCGAACATTCCCGGACTCAGTATCAACACGTCGTGATAAACATAAATATTACATAAAACATAAAATGTCGGAGATCGAACATTCCCAGACTCAATACCAATACGTCATGTTAAACATAAATATTAGACAAAACATAAAATGCCGGAGATCGAACATCCCCGGACTCAATACCAACACGTCATGATAAACATAAATATTAGACAAAACATAAAATGTCGGGGATCGAACATCCCCGGACTCAATACCAACTCATCATGATAAACACAATACAATCACAATGCTATAATCTAAGTCTCTCTAACATTATCCTAATGTACAAACTAATATAAAGCACCAACAAAGTAAATTAATTAAATAAAAACATTGAGTGGACGAACCTGAAAAGTAGAGACAATGGCAGCATGTGCACGACTATGGTGGAGAAGAGTCTACACAACAATTGTAGAGGCCTGAAAATATAGAATCAAGTCAAACAGAAAAAAAAATGGATAAAGGCAGAGAAAGAGATAGCCTTCAATGGTGGTGGGCATCGCGGTGGTAGAAGAAGAAAATGTCAAAGAGAGAGAGAGACGTGGTGGTGGTGGTGGCCGTAGAAGTACCTCGACGTGGTGGTGGTGGCTGCAAAAGAACCTTTACATGGTGGTGGTGGCTACGAAAGAACCTCCACGTGGTGGTGGTGGCCGCAGAAGCAAAATTGCGGAGAGAGAGAGAGACGAGAGAGAGGTTGGTCGAATGGCGAGGGAGGGGGAGAGACACTGCGAGGGAGGAAGACAATGCACTAGGGAGGAAGAGGAAGCACTGTGAACGCGAGGAAGAAGAAGCAACAACAAAGTAAAGGAAAAGAAACATAGCACGCGAGGGGGAAAGAGTTTTTGTGCCCTAAAAAAAGACATACAAATGCGGTTATTAGTGGCAACCGCGTTTGTATATAGGGTACGAACACGATTGCCACTAACAACTGCGTTTGTATCCTTCTGCAAAATAATTTAAAATTTGTTTTGCAGATACAAACGCAGTTCTTGAAACAACTACATTTGTATCTCTATGCAGTTTTTAATAATAAATTATTTGTAGCTTATTATCGTGGTTCTTGCGTCAATCACGCTGGTATAGTCTTATTTAATTTAAAAGATTGTCACCATATTATTTTTAATTGCAGTTATTTTTAATCGCGATGATATCCCGTGTATATATTTTTTTATTGTGTTTCTTCTGTCAATTTCATGTTTTTTTAATCTGTTACGAATGTTGTAGCAGTAATATTAAACCTTAAACCTTTTGATGAAATTTAGAACCTGATTCATCTACTTTTATCCTTCCTGACAAGAAAAATTCTTATTCTATTGATTTTAACTATTTTTTATATTTTATTTGTTTATAGTTAAATTCTTTTTCATCACATCTAAAATAAAACTTTTATCTTTTATACCAACTTTCAATATTTTTAAATTGTTTGGATCTTTAATTATATCATGCAATTATATTATTATATATATTACTTTATTTTATTATATTAAACTCTTTAAACTTTTTTGTTTTAGCTTACTTTATTGTTGTTATGAATATTACATTTACTGTTTGTATTATCATGAATTGTTGAGTATTTAAATTTTTTGTCCATTTTTTAATATTTTAAACTCCCTTCTCTTGATCAATCTCTTCATTTCTTGGAATCCATAATTGACATTTATTTTAAGAACACTAAATAAAAAAAACATTTATATAAATACAATTACTTTAAAAAAATTATTTTGAAAATACGTCTTTTTAAATTGGTTTGCATCTAAATTATATCTGTACTGTTAGAGATATACTATTTTTTCATGTTTAATAAAATTCAAATAAAATTGCTTAGTTTCCTAAAAAAACTAAAAGCTAAAAACTACGTAACATTTTTTTTATCAAACTAAAAAAATTTAATATTTAATTATATTTGAGTTCTCATAATTTTATTAATGTGTAATTTTGCTCCATATTAAATTTTATTAATATATGTGGTCTTCAAATTCACAAAATTAATCAATGTCACTAGACATTGTATATCATTTAATTGTTACAAGAAAATGTTACATATTTTTTTCAACACAATGTTAATATTTATTATTAAATAATTAACATTTTAGTTAACTTACAATCATTATCACCATTTACATTTTCAACATTTCCTATTAAAAATTTGAAATGTATTAATAATAAACTATAATTTCTTGTTTTTAAAAATTAAAATGTCTAAATATGCAATTAAATTTTTGTAAGAACCAAAATTGCACGAAACTATATAGATTAAAAGAAAATTCAGGACAAAATATAAATATAATTAAACTATATTGAAGACAAAATAAATGAAAATTTACAATTTTTTTAATTTTTATTTAAAAATTATATATATATATATTTTATCAAGTCATATAAGTTACCAATACATTACATTTTCATATTATTTTAATTATTAGAAAGTGTATTGCTATTTTAAACCGAATTTTATTAAAAAATATACAAACGAGTACAGGTAATTAAAATTAAATAACAAATATGAATTAAAAATAAAAAAAAATTGTTAAGTCTAGAAAGTAATTGATAAATCAATAACCCAGGTATGAAACAAGACTTGTTGAGACCTTGAGAGAGCATAGAAAGCGCGAAAAAATCAAATGAAAAGATTAAACTAAACCCTTCCATTGCTGAGTTCTTGCTGTGTTAGGGTTTAACTTTTCCCTCTTCTTCTTCTTCTTCTTCTTCTTCTTCCTGTTCTCTCCTCCAACAATGACCGATATCAGTTCCGTCGATGCTTCTTTGTGGTGGGACTCATTCACTGTGCTCCTCACAGAGCTTGAGAATTCCTCTCTGTCCTCAGATCTCCCACCTAACTTGGTACACTTTCAATAATCTCTGTGTTTTTGTGTTAGTTTGAATTTGTGAACTTAGACGAATCAATTTGATGTTTATTTAGGCGAAGAAGTTGAAGGACAACCATGCCTGGTTCGTAGACACACTTTCGCGCTTCAAACCGCCCAATCAGAGTTCCAAGCAAGCTCTGAATTCAAAAACGCTGAAAATTGGATCTCACCAGCTCACTGTTCAGCCTCACCTGAAAGATAAAGCGTTGCGGATTAGCTCCATCCTGGTCAGCTAGTTCCTTGTTTGTGTTTGCTTAGTGATCATTGCTATCTCATAGGCTTCATTGCTGAAGTTTTTGTGGTGGTTCAGGAGTTTAGGATGGAGTGAAATTATTTGATTGCTGATAGAAATGTTTTGACATTGAGATTTGAGAGTTTATTCTATGGCCTCAGAAATGATTTTGTAATTGATTTGTGTTTATACTGTGGGGACAAGTGTTACTTTTTCATTATCTGTATTGTAGGGAATTTACCTATTAACGTCAGTTGTTCACTGTCGGTGAGTAATGTTGATACCTCAAGGTGATTTTCTATTTCCATTATTGTTTATTTCAGCTACTAGACGAGGTTCAATCATACATTTTTGTTGAAAGGAACATCAAACATAACGATGCAGCTGCTGATTCCATGGCTCCAGAGTTCCTTCACATGGTCAGTAGCTCTATCATCACCTTGCTGCATTTCTGTATTAGTCAACTGCTTATTTCTAGAATGATCATACTTTGTACATATTAAGAAGGATTTGGCTGATTTAATATGTTTTTACAAACAACTCTCAAATAAAGTAACTTTAGTGGATTATGTGAGCTGTGATGTAATGGTTGGATGAATTCCGAATATATATTTTTTAATTTTTATGTGGCACTTGTTGCTCAGGACTTAGAGTTGTGGTTGGGGTTTAGAAATCAAACTCAATAAAAAATGGAATAAGATCCCATCATATAGTACATCTTTGTCTAACACCAAAAGTAGCAAGTTTATCAACACAATGGTTTCCCACTCTATATATATATGAGATACATGAAATCTCATATTCCTAAACCTGTTCAAGATATTCTGCCACCGATTTTGAAGATGCCAAGGAATAATGTGATGATTGGAGAAAGCTTGAACCACCAACATAGAGTCACTTTCAATCCGTAGACTATGTCATCCTTTCTCAACAGAAATTTCAACAGCTAAATAACACCAAGAAGTTCTGCATAAACGGTAGTGAGTGAAACAACCAACGAAGGCAATAGCTCTATCTTGAAATAAGCACCCACAAGCAGTAAGACCAGGAGCTCCAATAGCAGCTCCATCAATGTTACACTTCACCCAAAAACCAGGTGGTGATAGCCACAAAGCAGGTATGACAGAACGAGCAAGATTCAATTTATTAGAGATGCCAAATTCTTTAAGAATGCCAAACACTTTGATGTTAGATATCATAAAATAGGAGCTCTATCTTGAAATAAGCCCCTACAAACAGTAAGACTAGGAGTTCCATGAGCAGCTCCATCAATGTCACACTTCATCCAAAAACAAAGTGGAGATAGCCACAAAACAGGTATGACAGGGCAAGATTCAATTTATTAGACATACCAAATTCTTTAAGAATGCCAAACACTTTGATGTTAGATTTCATAGAATAGGAGCATAGATTACCACCATGTTAACAATAAAAAGTTTCTCAAGCTGGAATAGTGTCGAGGACACAAAAGATAGTCTTAGAAAGTGGACATTAAACTTAACTCAACCTCACAAAATCAGATTGTGTGGTGATATTTGCAATAACTTATATGCTATAATTTGGCCATATCTCTAGTTAATGTGAAATCTCCAACTGATAGCATCTTGAAGCACAATCTTTACAGCTTTACTCCGAGCAGCATCAATACATAGCAACACCAAATCTAGGTTTTGATGGTCAATATGAACTTGCTAACATGAACTAAGCCAATACCAGAAGATAGCAACAAGTGGGCAATGAAAAAAGAAGTGTGCAACAGTTTCAATGTGATTCGGGCAATGAGACATATAGGAACCATATACCAACCAACATTTAAGAAGATTATCATCAGTGGCAAATCTGTTATATTGCAATCTTCATATTACAAATGATTTTGAAGGAGGGATGTACTGGTTTCAAAGCTTGCAACTAAAGTCATATGGAGGGATTGACTAGAAAGGCTGAGTTAGGTTTCGTAGTGTGGAGCCACCAAGATTTTGACTTTTACTCTTTATAGGTATTTGGTGGTTGAAATCTCACATTGATTATAGGTCTGACCTATGTAGTGCTTATAAGACTTGGGAAATCTAGACATTACAAGTTTGTTTTATGGGATTGTGTTAGTCTTAACTCTAAATTCTAAGATGGTGTAGGAGCCTATCTTAGATTTGTTGTTGTGTCACTTGTGTCTGCCACTCTCTTGATCGGTAGCCCTAGTCATGGGTGGTGTTGGAAACCGTCTTACTTGTGGTCATCCCTAGCTACCTTTGGTTGTGGCCCTTTTGAAGTTTCCTTAAAGACAGCCTCAAAGGTGAATGTTTAGTTTCTCATTGACCATAAATATGGTTTAAATATAACTTATAAAGTTTGTAAGAGAACCTCACCACATGATATGCTTGTTTTCTGTCAACTGGAAACCTTTCAGTTTCTTACCTTTTCTCTCTTCTATCATTAGTGGGTTCATGAGGGTCAGATTTAATTAGATGGTTGGATGTTTGTTTAGTTAGTTTAGTCAGAATCTATTTAGTGAATAAGTAGTCAGGCACAGGGGTTTAAATAGCTTGATCAGGGTATAAGGGAAGCATTTCAGAGTTTAGATTTGATAACAAAGCAAAGGCTCTGTTGTGGAAAGGCCAACCCCTTGTCAAGGGTAAGCCTTTGGAAGGAAACTTCTCTCCTCAGGTCCCGTGTATGTAATTTAAGAAATAATACTAAAGTGTTTATTTCTTGCTTTCTTTGTTTTTCTCGTCTCTCTGAAAACTTAGTTGTTTCTAGGCTGCTTCTCTAGATTGGACAGTTCAAATGTACTGGTATTTTAGCTGCTTCTGAACTTTGTAAGGTCTAATTTGATATAGATGGTTCATCTAGAAAATTGTTTGCTGACAGTATTTTTTCTGTGATGCTTTCTTTTGAGTTCATGTTTCTGATTTCTTTTCTTTCTTTTTTATGAAGATGTTAATTCAATATTACAAGGAGCGACAGTGCTTGCTAAAGTGCGTAAGGTGGATTCTCATGCATGCTAGTAAGTGTATCATGTTTGTTTTTATGGACACTTAGAACTTCTTTTGTTAATTCTCTAGTCTGATCACACACATTCATTTTGCATAGGTTTAGTAAACATTTATACTTTATGTTAATTCATTCTGCTTGCTGATATTTCTTTGGATTTTGACTCTACATCAGTACATAATGGTCCTGTGTCTGAAGATAATACTATGAAGGAGGAGGCAAGAAAATTGTTTCATGATGGTCTTGAAAGTAAATTAATATTGTTCTTTGACAATCTTCTGTCCTGTAGCTACCCAGAACAAATGGTATGTTCAGTTTAATTTGGCACCATTACATTACAAAATTTAAATGGGTAGTTAACTTGTATTTTGTATGTGGTCCTTACTTAACTTTAATGCAATAATCTATGTGCATGCTGTAATATTAATAGCTGAGTCTTGTTGTACCACATGACCTTCTTCCACTATTCTTTCATGTTCTTGATTAGTTTGCTATGTGTCTCAAAGCTCTGAGATGTTATAATTTTGTATTATCATCTGGAGCATTTGAACACTGGATGTTGGAATGATCCTTTTCTATCGTCTAATGGGATTTCTCTTTTTCATTGATTTGTATATTCGTAATGTAACTGTTAATTGGAAAATTTATTGCTTGACGACTCAACTGTTGTTAATTGTGGAATGCTTGAAGGATGTTGAGCTTTTTACTCTGTGGGCAGAGGAGACTCTAATTGAAGACAACTTGGTTTTAGACATCCTTTTCCTGGCATATTATGACTCATTTTGTACCTGTAGTGGGGAAATCTGGAAGAAGTTTTGTTCTCTTTTCAAGGTATAATAATTATAGTCAGATTACATTACATGGGGAGATATGATATGATTTGTCAAGGAAATATCTTACCAAATATTATTGTTTCTCTTCTTCATTATAAATAACAATACTCATGTATGTACAAGTCACACAATTACTAGCAATGCTTTTAATATGATATCAAAATCTATCCTACATCCATTAAAAGTGGCCACTTACCATGTTATATACCAAACCCAATAGAGTTGGATGTGAGGAGATGTATTGAAAAAGAAATCCAAGTCTCACATCTATTAGAAATAGTGTCAAAATACAATATATAATTGAGGGAAATCATCACCTTACAAACTAGTTTTGTGGGATTGAGTTAGGGGTAAACTGCTTTGTAATATGATATTGTAGTATCATCTTCTGTGACTTGTTTTGTCACTAATCCGTTGTTAGGCCATGACTTTTTTCTTAGATGCATTTTCCTGACTTTGTCACTCAGACTTTCTCTGGGTTAATAATACTTGTAGCAACATTTTTTTGCTCTCTGGAAGTGGCCACACTCTATAAGCATTTTTTTTTCTCTTCGGCAGCAGTGCCCTTTAAACATTTTTTCTCTTTGTTAGTCATCATGCACTCTAAGCATTTTTTCTCTTCAGTGGTTACTATGCCCTCGAAACGTTTTTTGCGCTCCAACAGTTGTTGCATCCTTGAACCTCTAATTTTTGCAATTGAAGCTACCCTTTTCCAACTATCACTACACTGCCCAACTAATGGCCAACCACCACCATGTGTTGCTAGTGCCTCAGCACGTCATCTTCAAACAGTTGTGCCAAATTGATGTGTGAAGTTGTTCTGATTGACTTTGTCATCTCCAACCACCAACTAACGGACATGCTCGCTAAGCCTCTCAAGAGTTCTGAATTGATAACATTTGTAACAAATTTGACTCATACAATACATATTTTCCAACTTGAGGGGGAGTGTTAGAGATATGATTTGATTTGATAGGGAAATATCTTATCAAATATTTCCCATTATTAGGTATTAATTTTGTTCCTTATTATTGCATCTTTTCACTATAAAAACAACACTCATGTTTGTATAGATCGTACAATTACAAACAATCCTTTTAATAATATCTCTGCTAAGATTTGACTTGGGATATGTTTTTGAATCAAATCCTTGTTTTAAAATATATATTTTTTTTTGTTTCAGGGGATCTTAGCTGGTGATTATAACTTGGGAAAGCTAGCAATTACTAGAGAAACACAACAATTGTCTTATCATGCCAAAGTTCAGCTGCTGCTTATTTTAATTGAAACCCTGAACCTGGAGAATGTTCTTCAAATGGTTCATGATGAAGTACCGTATAGGTTCGCCTAGTATTTACTTATATTATGATCAGTGCTTTGAAGTTATAGCAAAAGCATTTTGTGAAACAGTTTGGTTAAACCAGGATGTACTGTGGATTTCAAGGCTATAATCGGAAACCTCATTTTTGATGCAATGACTGGCTGAATGCTAACCTGAATGTGATCTGCCAGGCTTTTTCTGGAATTTAAAAATAAATTGTTATAGAAAATATCTTGTGATCTAAGCAATCACGAGGCAAATAATATCTTCATTGGACCACCTTTCTTAAATATTTCATTTCATTCATTAGCCAAGTAGAATTGCAATCAGCAACTAGCTAAGAAATTGCATACTTTATCCATTTTGTTCTTCAGTGAAATCCAGTTATCTCTCACCTTGAAGACTCTTGTTTGTTGCTTTTAATTTTTGGGATATTCAGAATAGCAAAGTCATATGCTATGCATCATCATTAGAATTTGTTAATTTTACCAATAATTCAAGATGTCTATTTTGATTATTTTTGTAAGCTTTGGATTTACTATGTTTCATGGAGTGATACCCTTTGTCTGGAGTGGGTATCCAGTCTAATCTTCATTCTTGTGTAGTATCCTTAGTATATTAACTATATAGCATGGCATAAATTGACTGTCTGTATTTTACAATTGTTTTTTTTAAATTAATGTTTTGTTGAATGATGTAAAGTTTGTTTGGAATTTGGATTTACCAGGAAAGGTGTGTCTACTTTTTCCATGACTGATGTCCAAGAGATGGATGCACTAGTTTCTACTTTCAATGCTTTTGAAATGAATGAAGCTGGTCCTCTAGTTCTAGCTTGGGCAGTATTTCTCTATCTACTCTTGACACTTCTGGAAAAAGATGAAAACAATGAGCTAATGGTATGTGGTTAAGTTTAATGTGATTTTTCTGTTTACTACTTATCATGGGTTTGTATTACACAGTTTACCGTTTTTCTTTTGTCTGCATCAGGAGATTGATCACATTAGTTATGTCCGTCAAGCCTTTGAAGCTGGATCCTTGCGTTATTGTCTTGAAATTCTCGAATGTGACATTTTGAAGGATTATGATGTGCGTCATTTGAACTTGGGTAGCATAACTTGTTGTAGTGGATTGATATTTTTTAAACCTTGATTGATTCCTTTCTTTTCTATCATGAATCATTAAGCTTTCTACTAACTAAATTGTGTTTATAAAAGGAAAACTAAGCATGATATATTCTATTATTAATATTCATAATTTATTGGTAGTATAGTGTATATAGAGTTAATTTTGTATGCTCTTCTGTATAAATTATATCATAAATAACTTCCTCCATTCCTTTCTGCCACTTATCTACTACTCAGGGCCCAATGTCTGGATATCGCAGTGTTTTGAGGACATTCATTTCTGCATTCATTGCATCTTATGAAATCAACCTTCAGGTATGGTTGTAAAATCCGCAGTTAGTTTTTATGAGATTTTTATGTCTTTCTCATTTTGTTTTGCTTCAACAAATGTACAGCCCGATGATGGTAACACCACTCTAATACTGGATATTCTATGCAAGATTTATCGTGGAGAGGTTTGGATGTATAATCGTTCTCCTTCATTATATTCATTGCTTAATTATCATTATATTGGCCATTGCTCATATACTAATTCAAGAACTGTGATCCTTGACTCTCAGGAATCATTGTGTATTCAGTTTTGGGACAAGGAAAGTTTTATTGATGGTCCAATTCGGTCTCTTCTTTGCAACCTAGAGAGTGAGTTCCCTTTCAGGACTGTTGAACTTGTTCGACTCCTGTCATCCCTTAGTGAAGGAACTTGGCCTGCTGAGTGTGTGTAAGTAAATGAACAATGCTTGTTATTTCTGTTATCTCATATTGGAATGGAATTACTTTACCAGTTGTCCTTCAAAGCCCTGGTACACTTTTATCACTTGAATCCCTGGTAGTCTTTCTTATGGATGCATTTTTTCTACAGGTATAACTTTCTAAATAGGTCTGTTGGTATATCATCTTTGTTTGAGATTAATAGTGACTCACAGATAGTTGAAGCACAACAGGCAGTGCGAGTTCCTGGGGTTGAAGGTTTCTTTATTCCAGCTGGAACTCACGGGCGTATCTTGAGAGTTGTTGGAGAGAATACTGCCCTTGTACGATGGGAGGTGAATTATGCTAATATTGTTACTAACTTGCTATGCTCTATTTTACATTTTTCAGTGCTTCCTGTACCCTGATCTATAATAATTAATTTTTCTTTTCACTTTTTTTGGTGGTGTTGAAATAGTTTAATGTTAAACTATTATTTTTCAAATGCTATTGCTTGCTGTAGTAATTCTTTTATGTCTCCTCTTTGCATTGGACTAGGATGGGAATAAACAATAACCTGAAAATTCTGCGAATCATATGAAGTTAGACTCATTCCAAAAGTTCCTAATAGAATTTCTCTTTAAATTCTTTGGTAATTTGTTTGCATCTGAAAATATTGTTTTTTGGTGATTGTTAGAATATGTGAAAATACTTTGTCACATCTTAGATTATGCTTTAATATTAGTTTCCTTATTTCCTCTTTATGCCTTACGATTAGTTACCACATTTCTTTATCTTTTTCAATGTTTTCCATAATTAGCTGGGATTAATGGTTACTGTAAATAGGGTATTGGAAAAACTCAAGTCCTATGTTGACTAGAGATAGAACTTGAAAATAGTATATAAGTGGGGAAGAATTCTCACCTTACAAGTTGGTTGTGTGGGGTTGAGTTGAGTTAGATTTAAACCCAAAATGTTAAGATGGTATTCGAGCCATTGTAGCTTATAAAGAAAGGTCATTAACCATATTATTGTCCATGGACCAAACCCAATAACGTTGAACATGAGGGGGTGGATTGGGAAAGATCTAATTCTTAAGTTGACAAGAGATACGACCCAGAGAGTATTTAAATGGCCAGTCCTCACATCTCAAATATAAAGAAATGGTTAGTATTAATAATGATGTTCCTGGCTCCAGTCTTCAATTGTTGTTGAGTTGGCAATTTTAAATGCTGCTTGTGCTTTACACTCCAAATAATTTTTACTGTAATTTAGAGATTATATTATTACTTGGAGTGGGATTTTTAACTTATCAGTATTATCTCTATTTCTGAATTCATGCTGACGAAATCTTGTTCTTTGTAGTATTCCTCATCTGGAATGTTCGTATTACTCTTACGTTTGGCCCAAGAAATATATTTGGATAACAAGGATGAAGTTGCTTTTACACTTGACATGCTTAGTAGATTGGTGTCCTTTAATACTGTAAGTTTATCAAGTTTAATTCACCATTTATTTTCAATTTGGTTCTCTGTAAGGGTACAGCCATTGCGTGGTAAGTGTTGCAAATCCAGTAATATATTTCTCACGGATGGCATCTTGAGATGAGATTTAAAGGTTTTAAGTAGTATTATTAACTAGAAGATCTGCGCATTAATAGTTATGGCAGTAACCTCTGTCTACCTGAGTACCTAAGAAATCTGGTCAATGATTCTTTTACTATGTGCAGGGTATTTGCTTTGCTGTGATGGACATCAGCAACTCTCTGCAATTTGATGCTGTTGGCTTGATGAATGAGCAGGTTGAAAAGAGGGTCTGGTAAATTATTCAATTTGAATGGTTGTCTTTATGTGCATGTATTTTCCTTGATTAATATTTTTATATATTCTGTTCATCCTTTGTTTTTTAAAATGATATTTTTCTTATCTTTACAGGGTGGTTGAGATAATTTGCAATTTAATTAAAAAACTGCCACTGAATTCCTGCGGTGCTGTGCTTATGTCAATGGGTATCAAGATTTTAGCCATTATGTTGATTTGGTAATTTAATTTATTCTTTTGTAGATGTAGATAAAATTGTTCTATTCAAATATTTGATATGTCTGTCTTTTTTGTCTTAATAGTATTATGATAGATTGTTTTGAGCTTTCCTTTTTGTTCTTGATGATTTAACTTGTTCCATGAATTAATAGTGTAATTGAGAAAAGGCTAACTAATTCTTTTCTTTTCCAATCCAGTTCTCCATCTAACGTTGCAGCGGCTACTCTAAATGCAAACCTGCTTGATATGACTTTGCAGACGCCTGTGTTCAATGTAGGCAGTAATGGCTTATCAAGGTAAAGCCCTATTTTTAAAATAACTTGCATATACTAATAGGAAAACTTACTGTCTTCACAAGATTGGATTGAAATTGGGTGCTTTCATAAAAAAGACATGGGTTATGTTAATCCTTTTTTGTCTTTTATTGTATGACTTGACGTTTTCATATATATTTTTCTGGTGGGGTGTGGTGTCAAAGTGGCTTATTTTTATCAATTTTAAAGTGTGAAGCTACGTTTCCCAGTTCTTGTGTCTTTTTTACAGCGGGTCATGGTTGCTTTCTTGCAAACTGGCTAGGATGCTTTTAATTGACTGTGAGCAAAACAGTAATGACTGCCCCTTGGCAATATCAGGTGTGGCTAACATTGATTTCTTATGCACTTTATTTTTGTGATGATATTTGTTCGTGTCTCTAATATTCTTGTGCTTATTTAGCTTGCTCTGAAACTTGGTATAGTGGATAATAGGTGTTATGTTTTTCAAATGCTAATTAGTAGTCAGTGCTTTGTGCAGGACTTTTGTTCGAAATAAAATTTATGTGTTTATATTATTATGCTAGGAATTAAACATTCTTGGTGGGTTTGGTTTGACCCCCAACTTTTGTATTTCTTTGCTCTTTGATAATATTTCTAAGAATGCAGCAAATGATTGATACAAGTTGTATATTTATCCTAATTTAAACTTGCAATAAATGATTAATTCAACTGAGTTGATGGTTTTGCATGGTTTTCTCAACTTCTATGTTATATTCCATCCTTTTTCTCTCTAGTCTTATTTGTGGTCTGAATCTTTCAGTGCTGGACTTCACCATACAACTTGTAGAAACAGGAGTAGAGCATGATGATCTGCTGGCATTGATCATTTTCTCTTTGCAGTATGTTCTTGTCAATCACGAATTTTGGAAATACAAGATGAAGCATATTAGATGGAAAATAACAATGAAGGTAGTCCTACTTCTGTTCGAAATCACCCAACTCTGCACTCGGTCTTCAGTAATCTTTACTGGAACACTTCTAAGATTCTTTGTAGTGACTGGTAATCACTGAAATAATTGAGCATGGGCAAGAAAATAAAGATAACTGTGGGAAACATGATAGTTAGAAACTAAGAATGTCCCCAAATGTACAGTTGGAGATGACTGTTATTTCCTGACTAACAGAATTTGAAAAGCTAAGAGTGCATTTGGTTGTGGGAAACATGATAGTTAGAAACTAAGAATGTCCCCAAATGTACAGTTGGAGATGACTGTTATTTCCTGACTGACAGATTTTGAAAAGCTAAGAGTGCATTTGGTTGTGCCTTTATTTTCTGTTAGCTTTTCTGGTGCTCCAACGTTTATGTCAATTGCTACAAATTAAAATTTATTGCTAGCTCATGGGGCACGATTCTGGGAAATAATAAACTAATATTGTAGGTTGTGCACAATAAAGATTAAAATCATAGTTAGAACTGGACCAGACCGCCTAGTTAGACTGGGAACTAGTCCTGTTCAGCTGTGGTGGAAAACCGGTGATGCACAAAACCAGTATTGAACAGGAAAAAACGAGTAAAAAAAATTCAACCAAAAAAATTAACAAATTACAATTTCAACATTTTCTCATAAAAAAATCAACCTAAAATATTAGTAATTTTTTATTCTACATATAATTTTTTTTAATAATAAAAAATTATGTATATTACTGACATTTTAATTTAAATATGATTGACATTTTATTTAAACTTGTGTATGTATTTTAAATGTTTACGACCTATATATTTATGTTTTGTTTTAGTTTTTAGAATTATAAAATTATGATATTATATATTTTTTGAAATTGTTTTGTATTTTTAATTATAAAAATAATTTATTAATACTAGTTCTATTCCAGTTGAATCATTAAATCTTAACAATTTAATGGAATACTATGCAGGATCGAAAGCATAAATCTTAACCATTGTTATTAATTTCAAACTTTGGGGTACTATGCAGGTGCTTGAGTTGATGAAAAAATGCATTTCATCAATGCCTAATTATGGAAAATTGGGTGAGATCATACGAAATGTGTTATTCTCTGATTCTTCCATCCATAACACATTATTCCAAATTGTTTGCACTACTTCACATGCTTTGGAGGTGACGTATGTTAAAACTTCTTGGGTTAATAATTCCATTCACTTGTTAGCTTATTTTACTTATTCCTACTGCTAATCGAGAAGAGCATTTCTTTTTCAACAGAAATTGCATGTAAGCCGCCTCTTTGATCCAATGGAAATTGAAGGATTACAGCTTGCTATAGGTTCTGTTTTAGACATTCTTTCGGTCATGTTGACCAAACTTTCTAAGGTACAGAGGAATACTGCAAATAGCCTTGGTTTTTATTAGTTGCATACGATTACAGACTTTCATATTGATGGAATAGCATATTCTTCGTGTTATACATAGAAGTTTATAAACATTTTGTTTTTGCACTATAAACTCTCTCCTAGTTACTGTGTATATCTGTGATACCTCTTCATTATGGAAATACTGAAAATAAGTGTGTTGTCCAGGATACTTCATTGAACTTTCCAGTTTTTCTCCAAGCAGTGTTCTCTTGCACGACCAAACCAGTTCCTGTTGTCACTTCTGTTTTGTCGCTGATTTCGTACTTTCAAGATCCGGTATGAACATTCTCGTTGCTCAAATTGGAGTGACATTACATTTTTCTGAACATTATTATGTGATAGCGAGTTTTTATTGAACAATAATGAGCAAACTGCCTATATTCCCCTTTCTTCCATTAGAGATCTGTAAGCTCTTCAGTATATACTTAATTAGCCATATGTTCTGTTAGTATCAGCGGAATAAGGAACTGATATTGGTCATATTTGCTTGATTGTCCATTTTGAAGTTACGGACTTACACTTGGGCTTCCCATTTATTATTTCTCTTTTCTGTGTTGTATTGCTTAAATTTTTTTAAGCTTGCTTGCTGAGATATAGGATGCACCACATTGTGCATTTGATACCATAAGACAGTGGGTCCTACATATCTCTGTGATAGATTATTTGTTACTTATTTTACTATCTTTTTAGTGAATGTATACTTCTTAATACCTGATTTTCTATTGTTTTTCTTGACAATTGACATCTTATTGTCTCTGTAGGCCATCCAATATGGTGCTGTTAGGTTTATTTCAATTTTATTTTCCATAGCAGATTGTATTCAACCATTTTCATATGGAATCACATGCTTTGTTCCTGATAATGAGGTTTGGGGCATTATGTTTGCTTTCTTATATTTATTTTTCCTCTAGCTCTTGAGCTTAAGTAATTTTTTGTAATTGGTCTTAGATCATGGATTTGAGGCACTCTCTGAGCTACATAATTCTGGAGAAATCAGAGTCAAATGGAGATCTATTTGTTGCTACAGTTAATCTGTTTACTTCTGCTGCACATTACCAGGTTTGAATTTGTATAGTAGATCAAAGAATTGCATTTCACATTTTGTGGAGAAATTACAAGGTTACTTGCTCTGATACTAATTTGTTTTTTTGTTTTTTTTCTGGCAATCTTGAATCAAACTTAAAACAGATGGAAAAGCACATGATTTGAGTGTGAAACTTGGTTGGGAGGGAATCTCCCTATTCTATCATATAGGGAAAGAATATTACAATATCTACAAGATATTCAGTCTAGCTACCCTAAATATATGCAACTAACAAAAATAAATAATTACAGTAAAATTAATCAAATATTCTAACACAACGTCAGTTTATATCATAGAATTCATGTCAATTTATCATAATCTAAACAGCAAGTTTTTTTTTTTTGTAAATTTCTAAGTGAATTCTACTGGTTTTGCTTCTCTATTTTAATGGAGAAATATATACACTGTTCGTAAGTTCTCTTATTAAAAGTTTATTGATTTTTTATTACTAATATTATAATTGCATTTTATTTTTGTTTGTTTATCTGCCAGTCACACTTTCGTACCCAAATATTGTTTTAATTCTGCCAAATTTTCAAAATGCTTTCACCAAAGAACATGTCAGACACCAAATGTGGTGTTTTCAGATCTTGACAAGCCTAGAGTAATGTTAATGCTAATTTAAACTATTATGTCAGAACTCTGTTTCAGTTTTGATTTTATTTTATGGGGGAAGGGGCCTTAAGGTGAATTTTTCACCATATTAAGTTGTGTTCAATCGCCATTTTCTTATATGAAATTCTCTTTTGTAGCCTTCTTTCATTGTTACAATCTTTGCACCAGAGGAGAACACCGACGACCGTGTGAGCATTGGTGATGCAAAGCTGCAAAAAAAGGAAACCTCTCCTATACATGTAGTTTCTAAAAGATCAAGTCTTATTGATGCACTTGTGCACTATATTGAAAGGGCGGATGATCTGATCAAGAGGTTCAAACTGTTTAATATATGTGTTTTTGGGGGGAAGGGGTGACTGTTTATCTGTTTTTGCTTAGTTTCCGTCTTATTGTTTCTGCTTATGCTGGTCAATTGTTATTCTCATTGAAATATGAGTACGTTACTTATTTTATTTTTCTGTCTCCAGCAATCCACGCATACTGCTTTGTGTACTTAACTTCATGATTGCCTTATGGCAAAGGGCTCCCCAGTATGCCAATCTCTTAGAGTCCTTAAGAAGGCAGGGAAAGTTCTGGGAACACTTAGCTAATGCAATCTCAAATATTGCTAGCAGTGAAAACTCCTTGCTTACAAGTCTGAAGGAAAAAGATGCTTTCAATCTGGCATACACTTTCCATTGTCAGTCTTCCATACTAGGAATCATGGCATATGAGCTATTCTTGCAGAGAAAGTTGTTTCATGCAGAGTCAACTGTGAAGGATGCAGCAGAATCTAAGGAGACGGAGCAAAATGTCACAAGAACTGAGAAATCTAAAGCCACGAATCTTCATGATCTTAAGGGAATCTGGTCTTCGTTGTTCAATGATTCTATTTTAGAGAAACTAATAAAGTCATACACTTCTTATGGATATAATAATGATATATATAATGGTGCAAAGGTTAGCTTGATGTTATTTTCCTTGTTGAATTAATGGGTGCGATAGTCTTTTCTATTATTGGGTTAATTTTGTAATATATTTTGCAATTCCTTGCATGTGTCATGCCAACGTAACTTAATACTTTCAACATTTAATAGTTTTCGGCTCTTTTCTGATTTTAATTTTCAGTCTCTAATATGGTCTTTTAATTGGTTAAGTATTCTTTTAATTGTATACGATGCAATTACGGATATACATTATGAACTTCTCTTTCCTTTTTTTATTTACTTCCCGCATGTAATTTTTCAGGTGGCCACCAGTTTATTCTCTGTTCATGTGATGATGAAATTAGCAGTTTGCGACTCTGGAAGTTTATCTGTGTCATTGCTTCAGAAGATTCATGAAATTCTGGCAAAGGTTCAATGTCTAATCTTTTTTTTTTTTTCTTTCTAAGAAAGTCAGTTATTCTTTTTTACTTTGTAATGCTGTAAAGGGCATTAAAATCCATATCTATATCTTTAATCTATATGTCATGCAAATCATTATGAATGTTACGCTTCAAAAAGTAAAAAGTTTAATGTCTAAATTTCTGTTTACGTATTGAACTCTCTGTTTTTAGTTTACTATTTTGTCAACATTTTCTTATGTTTAGAAACGTTCCTATGTTTGCAGTTGAGCATTCATCCTGCTTTCTCTGAATTGCTGTCTCAGTATTCACAACGTGGTTACAGGTTATATAGACTTATCCATGTGCTATTTTTTACTTCACATGTCATAACTTATTGGACTTTTATTTCAATTACGTGTTATTTGTGTCCAAGATGGAAAATAATGAACAATTCATTTTGCTTTCCATTTAACCATGCATGACCTTTTCATGGAAAATCAACTAACATTTAGAACACTCTGATTTCTCTATGATAGAAACCTAGTATTTTATTAGAAAGAATAACGGATTCTCCCAATGCCTGTAACCCCAATTCTCTCCCTCTCAGCCCCACGTTTTATTTATAGGCAACATGTTCTAATTTTTCTAATAATCTCAGCCCAACGAACTAATTCCCCCATTAACAGTTACTAATAAATGGTAACAGAAATCTAACACTAATGCACACCTTATGTTACCATTGTACTGTATCACAAATAATTGGGAGACTGAGAATTAAGGTGTCAAAAGATGATTTTTCCTCTCTTTCTCTTATTATTGATAGAAGAGCATGTGCTCTTAAATAGAATACAAGGTAATCTAGAAAAGGAAACTCCTAAATAAATGCTCATCATTGTAACCCCTATCAATTCCTATAATTAAGTGTCAATGATTCCTATTCATAAATACAGAAAGATACAGCTAATCAAATCTCCTAATTATGGGATTTTGATTCTAACTATAAAAGGAAATAACATATACAGTGGGATTCTGA
>Ga0209700_101876_pt1 | contig 43528 bp, 27 predicted proteins | sample SiratroredBW_FD_187528 | JGI IMG/M metagenome (GOLD analysis project Ga0209700, IMG submission 187528) | Root nodule microbial communities of legume samples collected from California, USA - Siratro red BW (SPAdes) (version 2) | ecosystem: Host-associated > Plants > Roots > Nodule | place: USA... | reverse complement strand
TTATTATTTTATTTTATTTAATTTTTTAAAATCACCATCTTTTCTTTTTTAGTTTTTTTTTGTAATGGAAAAAATTCAAATTTTATTTATTATTTGTTTTATTATTATTATTTCAAGAAAACTTAAACTAATAAATATATATTTATATTATTATTCATTTTTTCCTTTATTCATTTTTGTTATTATACTTTAATTTAAAAGATTACCCGGACAAAATCGGGTGTTGACAATATTAAATAATATTTATAGAATATTTTTTCTTGATGTTATTTTTTACATTGAAATAATAATCAAATTATTATTTTTCTTTTTAAATGAATTACTATTTTTATCTTTTGTTATTATTTATCACTTGGTTAGATTGTACCCTTTCTTCTAGAAGTGAAAAATGACCTAAATAGTGTTAACCAAACATTTTATTTTTTCTGCTTATAATAACAATCATGACTATGAGATGTAAATGATTTTGAACATTACCTAAATTATTTAAATCTTTCTTGTAAACTAACTTTACTAGTTTGTGAGGCATATTATTTCAATACATTTATTATAATATTTTTATTATTGAAAATTACAACAAATGAACAAAATTTATTATATAAGTGAGACTTTTGTAATTTGTAATTTCTGATTAATTTCATTTAACAATAAATAATTTTTTAAAAGGAGAAAAATAATCCAATAGTTAAGTAAGTAAAATTGAACTAAATTGAAAAAACAAAAAAAAAATTATTAAAATTTATCCACCAAAAGTTTTAAAGGAGGTTAATTATAAACAATTATGATCCTGATGAAGATATAGCCTATATCTTGGTTCTATACAAAATTAATTTTTTCAATTTATGAAAAACAAGTTAATACAATTTTATTAAATATGACATGTTTTTGGAAGATAAGGTTTGAATTTTTTTTTCTATACATGTTTGACCACAATAATAAGAAGGAAAGAAGATGAAAGAGAAGCATGTCAATTGAATACAACCATGTTGTAATATTTTGAAACATCACAATTATGTCTTTATTTTTAAATATTCTAAGCAAAAGGGTCCAATTTTCATAATTAAAACAAAATCTAAAAAAAATTAACACGACTCTCAAAAGAAAAAGGAATTGGGGAGATTACCACATAGGATAGGGCAGACAAGAAAGAATATAAAATAATAAATAAAAATTTGAAAAAGTTAAAGAAGTTTTAAAAGAGATCAAAATATAACTCCATGATTGAGATGAATGCAGTGATAAGTAATAAAGGTGGACCATAAACTCGCTATAGGAAGATATAGGTCTCCATCTTTATATATTTTTGGTAAAAGGTGAAGAATGACACTAAACTAAAGATCAAATATTAATCTCTAATATTCAAAGTGTCAGAAACTTGTGCAACTGGGATTAGAGCCCCAATAAAAGACAAAAGACTAATGAGAATGGTTATAGAAAAACTGAAAATGAAAATTCATATAATAATCCAAAACCATATAATAATTTATCTCTTAAAAAGGTGACACAGAGAGAATGCCTTTGAAGAGTTTCTGATATTGTAAAATAAAAGGAAGTGGTGTGAGCTATGCTATGCTAACCATTCCTCTGCATTTTCCTCTCCACTAACACCCCACACACACACCCTTCCTCTCCAAGCTACACAAACATCAACCAAACCTCACTTCTCTTTTTGACTCCGTTCACTTTCTCCCATCTCCTTCAATGCCAACAAATTCTCATCCCCAAAACACCCATTGCTAAAAACAATTCCCCATTTCTTCCCTTTCCCTTCCCAATATAAACCCCCACCCCACACTTCCCAAGTTCCTACCTTCAAACCCAAAGGTCTAAACTTCAAACACCAAACACCAAACACTTCCACTCCCACCTCACTCTCCTCTTCACAAACTCCAAATCACAGACCCAAATGCCTGAATCAAATAAATTTCACACCTTTCACCATACCCTCTTCACATTCATCTCCCTCTCCTTGCTCCATGTTTCCACAGTACAAGCACAAACCTCCATGGAGCCTGTGCCGACATACATCACCCACCACAGCTGGGAGCCCTCGGTCGCCATCACCGTTGGAGCCATCATCTTTGCTCTTCTTGTGATGGGCATCCTCTCCATCTACCTCCGCAGGTGTGCTGAGTCACGCATCATCATCACCACACAGACCGCCGCCACAGTCCCCTGCTCCTGCGCACAGGGGATCAACAGAGAACTCCTGAATACCTTCCCCACCCTCTTCTACTCCAACATCAAGGACCTCAAAAAAGGTGAAGAAACTCTCGAATGTGCTGTATGCTTGAACGATTTCTCCGACAAAGACGCCCTCAGACTCCTCCCCAAATGCAACCACGTGTTCCACCCTCACTGCATTGATTCCTGGCTCGCTTCCCATGTGACATGCCCAGTTTGTCGGGCCAATCTCAGCCAGGATTCGTGCCAAATTGCCATAACTATCCCTTCCCTTCATGACGAGGAAGTTTCCGGAAGTGAAGAAACTGTGGCAGAATCGAATCAAAACACAAACACAAACCAAGCCGTGAATCAGGTTTGCATTGAAAGTCCCGCATTGAGTGATGATACAACCAAAACCATGCATGTAAGCGATGAACAATCTTCATCTCCTGATCTTCTTCCTGAGTTAGACACAAACTCAAATTCTGTCTCTGGTGATGGGGTGGTTGTTGTTGCTGAGAGGAACCTTTCCAGGTCAAATTCCACTGGGCATTTGAATGTGGGTGTGGAGAGGTACACGTTGAGGTTACCAGAGGACGTGAGGAGGTACATTCTGGTGAACCATGGAAGGATTGTTCAGCGTTCTGCTAGTGTTAAGGGTACGTGTTGGAGTGATAGCGAAGAAAGTTACGCGGGGAAGAGGGTGGAGAAGAGGTGGGTTATTTGCACGCCGCCGTTTATGGCAAGCCATGGCTGAGGAGCTCCGTCGAATACTTGGTGTGTGTTCAGCTAAGTAGGTCCTTTGGCGAAAGGAAGTGAAGCTCTGTGATGTGTTGGTTGCTTCAATAAATGGGTCGCTGTCAAATCTCGCAGAGACTGTGAGAGTTTGCTGTTAAAAAGATGAAGCACAGAACGGAAATGGAAGAAGAGTAGAGTTCTCAGTGATTGAGTCAACTCGTCATATGTACTGTTTTGGCTTATGAGTCAACTCGTTTTCTTTTCTTTTCTTTTTTTCTTTTTTTCCTTACTTTATTTTTTGGGATGAGAACGAGGGTGAGATCAGTGGTTCCTTCTTTAGCGCATTATTATGTCATTTATTTTATTTTATTCATTTGTAATAATATACCTAGTATTGTTAGTCGTAATTATCTCCATATTATCTTATCTATGAAATATTTATAAATTTAAAGTCACTTAGTTTTGTCGGACGGCGTAAATAGTTGAATATGATATTTTCTTATCTTTTTTCAGGTTAAATCTGGTCTTAATTTATTTTATTACTTATGCAGCCTGCTGTGTTGGTATTTTATTAATTAAAATAATTTATATTTTTTAGGTGTGTAAATATTGAAAGCATAATTCCGATACGTTAAAATATTTTGTATCAATAGAAGATATATTAAAAGTAGGTGTTTCTTAATGATATAAACATAGGACAACCCTCATTATATGGGTTTTTAAAATTCTTTTTATAATTTTAATCTTCTTCTTTTAATTTACTTTTTTAAATTATTTTTTCAATACTTATCTTTTCAGAATTGTGCATGGTTAAAAATAACTTTATACTACCATTTAAATTATTTATCTTGAATTTAAAATGTAATTTATACATTCAAAGATTTTATTTACTCTATATTTTAATTTGAATATAATTTTTATATTTAAAAAAATATATTTACTATAAATTTTAATTATATGAAATAAAATATTGTACAATTCACTAATGCTGGCTTCTCGAGAATTAAGGAGCCAACTGTAAGTATAAGAGATGAAAATGACATAAATGACCTGAATTTACTTACTCTTGCCATTTCCAACTCAAAGGGCAACCACTTTCCTATAAATCAAGTCTTCTTACTTAACTTTGATATAAGAATCAAATCTTAAAGGGAAATATCTTGTTAGGATGCTTTTAAAAACAAAACAGCTAAAAACCAGCTAAAGATGTATAAGGATAACCTCTACATATTAATGAATTAGCATGCAGCAGGCTTATAATTTAATGATGAGGCTTAATTATGAATGATAAAAGAAATTGATTCAATGATAAATACACTTTTAATATAATAATATCACTTAAAAAGAACTCCCCGTGATTATTTGAAAAACAAATTATGGCCACCTTCCACCATTAAGTTCTCACCAACATCAATAACTGATTTCAAAGCCATTTAAATGCAAAAATATCTAAGTAGTATCTTTCATTTTCAAAGAGAAACAAAGCCAAGGAAATTGCTGACAAGCTCGGTCTGTAAGTGGCCATGAGTTTTGATTAGTTTTACTTTTTGAATGATATCAAAGTGACTTAATGATGCTCAAAAGATAAATTAAAAAAAAAAATTAAACAAGAGTGGTTGATCGCATGATCATAAAAGCTAAAAAGAACACATTGGTCTTTATCGTAAATTTTCCCAAAGATATGATTCACCCTTATACTAAAGATGCTCATGGCCAAAAATATTTTTATGCTGAATTTACTTGGCTAAGAAGACACAAAGAGGAAGAGCACCATGCACAAGAGACCAAAGAAATACAAAACTATGTGAATCTATGTCCATCACCCAACTAGTTTTCTGTTTCGTGGCAAAGACAAATTCAAATAAGTTTTAGTTTAATTAATGTCATTTGCATATTCACACGAAAACCCAAATCAAGATATTGACGCATCAAACTCCTCGTAATGACAGATCACAATCACTTCTGCCATTATTGGCACTCTATAAAACATGTGGTTGCTATGATTACAAATATGGGTCAAGACATTGGCCGAATTTGGGTTGCAGCGTATGAAAAGGGGATGACAAGTGTGCCTCCAATTTCTCCAGTTTTCTGGTCCAACATGGTTTCACCCAATGACAGTGACAATGAGTCTCAGGCAGCTTGATTTGAAGGGGAAGAGCCTAACATGATAGGCTTTTGTCTTTCCCTGGATCCCATCTGTGGCTCTTGAAAAGCATGAAAAGAAGGAAGGATAACAATTAGCATTTAGACTCCAATTTCACAAAAATAAAATAAGGCACGGAAAATGGAAGAGACAAAAGAAATACCAAGCACAGAAGTGACGCGTCCTTAACTATTGTTTGTTAGCTAGCATCATAGAATCAATATGTAACAATTTAATGTCCTATATTATTTTTACAACTGACGGCGGACTCTAAACAAAGGTAACAATTAGTTGATAACACGATCTGCAAACTACATGTATGAAACACTAAATATGAAAATTTGGCGTATTTTTAAGGTACTTTGATTGTTTATTTTTCTCTATTATTCACTATATGCACAGTATTAATGAGATAATTTATTTTGATGACGAATCTAGAGTAATGGTAAAGTTGTACTCTGGTAACCAATTAATCATGGACTCAGAATCTAAAATTAGCTTTTTACATGTGAAAGGGAAGGCTGTGTTTTATTATCCTCTCCTATACTTTTGCGAAGCTAATAGCCTCATACCCTAGCATGTTAGTCATGAAGATTATTTTAGTCATCTAGTTAGGCCAAAATGGAAACTGCCGCAGGTTTTCACCCTTTTAGAATTGAAATGGCAGCTTTAACCGGTCCTCCATCCATGTGGCAGAATGAGGTTTGCATTTGTATATCATCAGCAAACCCCCATATTCTTCTTGCTTATGATTATAGCAACTAATTGTGGCAGGTTCCCATGTATGTTCTAATTGTAAATTGCTTATCTTACAATATTAAACAAACTGATTCATTTCAGACTTGGAAAGATCATCAAAGAGAGTAAGTAATGAAACTAGTAAGAAATGCCAAAAACAGCTAAAACTTACTCCAAGAATCTGCTAATTTCTTCTTTCTCCTCCTTGGCGTGTGAGGTGTAACTATTGCGTATGGGGACAACCTTTTGGATTGTATCTTTTAATTAAGTATTGTAAAAGTTCTAAGTTTAGATAAATAATTTAAAAAAGGTAGAATAAATTAAAATTTTATTGTGATCGAACATTTGGACATTTGAAGTGAGCATCTTAGTACCAGCAAGATAATATGTGTATTAAGTATTGTTGCTTTTTGTAGTTAATTAAAAAAGATGTAATCTTTTAGGATGAACTTCAGGGATTTATATGCACCATGCCACCACACACTATTCATTATATTATAAATATAATATTTGGTTACTTGAAGACAAGACTGAGGAAAGCATCTAAATTAAAGATGAGAAGGACATATACTAGTATACAAGCACGTAAAGAGAAATTTGGAGAGTTTCTCAAAGTTGGGATTGCTTGATTGAAGTGGAGAGAAAACCACTATCGATGTAAAGATCACAAACACTTTTTACGCGTAGGAGTGATCATCTTGATTCAAGAAATAAGAGATGATAAGAAAGAGTGACGTGTGCAAATAGATAGAGTAAGAATAATTAAAGGGTTTTTCTTGCAATGCAAAAGGCAATGACCCTTGCAATGCAAAAGGCAGTGACCCTTGTAGGTGCAACATAAGCTGTCCAGCAGAACCATGTGAGACCCACAGTAAGATAGACTCAGATGCAATAACAGAATCTTTTTCATGGACATAAGTACACAGGGAAAGAGCGTCTAAAGGGAAGAATTCCTATTCCAACCACACTGGTCTACATCATATCTCGCTCAATTCAATTGAAACTTCCCAATGTTGTCAAGGAAAATCAACATTGAAACAATAATACAAAACTACTCTATCATGTGTTTACTTTTGGGAAAATGTTTCTTGGGCAGTTGCTAATAATCTACGAGAGAAAGAAATATAAAAAAAAAATAATATATATATATATATATATATACGTGATATGATAAAAACAAGAAACAAAGAAAAAAATTAAGAGAATATTAATAGAATATTTGAAATATTTAAGTTTTAAAATATCACTACTCTTGCTTTTGATCAACGGTAAAAGTTTATACAGTACCGTTCAATCATTGGTTGATACACCATTAAAAAAGTTTTAACTTTTTAAGTATTTTAGTTATAGTTTTCTGAATGATGTGACAAGAAATGATTAGGGAATAGTATTTTACTGTCAATGAAGTAAAATGAAATACTTTACTAGTAAGTTTATTTTGGTAGTATCTTAAGTTGGTTCTAGTCTCAAACTTATAGACGAAAGGGAAAAAATGACCACTGATCCGAAGGCACAGTAATTATGTTAGTGGGAAAATACTTGTTTGTTATTGTGGTTAATATTCATGTTATTTTTTATGTACATAACTATATCTCTTACTCCACTGCTAATAGTCCTTTTCACACTAGAGATTATTGAACTGTATTTTACTGTTTCAAATCAAATCTTTCCTAACAATATTTAAACTATCAAATTGTTAATATTTCGCTTACACCAACTACTTTTAAGAAAAAACACACTCCAGAACAGTCTCACTTCAAGTCCTTTTTATCTCTATTTTCTCAAAAGTGGTAAAAGTAGGAAGAGGGACCAAGAATTTATGTACACGAACAATTTTTCCCCCTAAACCCTAAACAAAAGGAAGAAATTCTGAAGTCCAGAGGATATAAAATAGCACTCATAGTACTAGGAACATGTACTGCTACAATCGTATGAGGATTAGCACTAAACATAAATAAATGTGATCGAGGATTAAAGTGAGAGATTATATTAATCGACGTCACACACGTTGACACCTAAATGTTCCTAAGAATCTCTACCAATGAAGACACCAAAAGTTTGGAAATGTTGAGACACTTTTTCAAGGGTCATATGTTGCTTCACAACTGTCCTCTACAAAACGAAAAATATATTCCAAAGTGGGTTTAATGGAACGAAAGGAAAGAGAAATCTTACTAGAAATGAGAGCCTTTGGTCTGTTCTTGAACAGAATCTTATGTCTAATGACTCCAACAACTTGCAGCTCCACCTTACACCCACTTTCTTCATCAGGATGCTTTACTTTCTTGAGCACCACCATTGGCTTCTTCAAGGGAACCTTTGACCCTGTCAGTTCGTGGTATCCAACAGTGAAGGTGTATACTTCCTGAACAACAAAAGCATCAATACAAAATATTAGTTAACAATTAACTAAAAAAATCTTGAAATACTTTTGTTGGAAATCATTGATCTAAAACTCAACTGGGGTCAACAAGTGCAGTCCATGGTTTAATTGAAACCACTATTTTTCTGCGGACAATCATTTTTTAATTACTATAAAATATAATTGCATTCATTCTGTCCATACATTTTCCAATTCTATTATGATAGCTAAAAAATGTGAACAGTTTCTCAATTTATTAAGGTGACAAATCTTCAATTATTTAGACCCTACTCTATTTAGACATTATTATATATATCTTCTTTTTACCAACATCTCACATACTACATTTCTAAATAACTAGAAAATATTCCTCTCAATCATCTTAAACTATTACACATTTATCTTTATGTATTTCTACATTTAATATTGTTAACTGCATATTCACTTCAATTTAAAAATAACCATATTATAAATCAAATTCATAATTATACATTAAAATTATAGTTTATATGTTAAAATATTTATCTATCATAAACTTTAATAATAATAATAATAATAATATAACTTATATATTTCAAAATATATAATTAATTTACATTTTAATTATCAAAAATAAATATTTTTCATGTAAAACACAAAACTAAAATAATAACAATAAAATCCTAAAACAAGATACTACTTTTAAAGGAACAGTTATTTGAACCCAAAAGGGTAAAACAACAAAAAAAAATACCAATCAAACATTATGTAAAGAATTAGAACAAAAACTATGAAAAAAATATCTGACCATTAAAATATTTTATTTGAATCTTCACATTTTTTTGAATTATTTTTCCTCTTCACTGATATTAAAAATGTACCCTACTGTTATATTATAATTAGACGTACAAAAGGTTTAGTTATGTTTCAATATTAAAAATTGATGTGAATCTGGTTTCAGTCTCTAAAATTTAAGAAACTAAAATTATTTTCTTAAACCTAAAGGACAAAACAGAATTCAAAAATGATAATCAAACCTACAAAACTACAAAGTCTGATTCCAAAGCAACAATAGACGTCAATTTCCTATTCAACGTCAATCATCTCTCACGTTCTTCTGCTTCTTTTTTAATGTAGAGATTCCCTAGTAACAATTAGTCCAATCGCTACACTTCGGAAAATCTTATGACAAAACCTCATCAATAATATTCTTATAATACTACTAAACAGAACCCTAAAATCGGAAATAACAATGATTTTGAGAACACTCTATGATATAAGCAGGTAGCGAGGGTGATTGTAGGTGTAGTACGAGTGACATTTGTCGATTAATTGGTGGTGGAAATGCGATTTTGCAATGGGAAGCTGAATCGAAAATGACGATGGAACTAAAGAGAGAATATGAAGAGAAGAAAAAGGAAGGGTGAGAGAGGGGAACCTGGGAAGAAGGACGACAGAGAGTACCGATGTGGAGATTTGGGAGGGAATCGTGGAATCCTGGCTGAGGCTCCACCACTCCTTGAAGCTCCACAATGCCCCATTCCTCGCAGCTTCCTTCTCCGCAGTTGCACCTTACGCGAATCTCCATCTTTTTCCCCTTCTCTCTCTCTGCAGAGACTCGTTGAGAATTGGGAATTTTGGAGCGATGTGATGTGTGATATGGTTCGCGGCAAAATCGCTTTATTTTCCCGCCAATTTGGTGCCAGAATCAAGGGTAAATTGTATTAACAGCATTAAACATGGATTAACTAATTATTTAAGATTGAGTTAAATAAGTTTTTGATAATTAAAATTTGAATCACTAAGTTTTAAAGATTTAATATTTAGTCATGAAAATAACTTATTACTTTTTTAACTAACTGAGTTTAATATGTAATTATCATAATAATAGATATGTTCACGCGTGATACTATATCATTTCGTGCGATTTAAAACTGATAAAATAATTATTAGAATTAAATGAATATATTTATTAAATTTAAGATATTAAAATTATCAGTTTTAATACAGACTAATTTTGAGAAAGATAAAAAGTCTTTTAAATTTTATATATGAAAGAGTTATTTGATAAAAAATAATATAGTTAAATATATTAAAGAAATTATTTGACATTTAATTAATTTAAGTTGGTGCGTAAGATAATTGAAATGGAGATTATATATATATATGATTGTGAAGAATTCATAAAATCATAATATAGATTATCATGGATTTTACTTTTTAAAACAATATTATATATATATATATAACATTTCAATAAAATAGAGATGCATGTTAAAAGTAGTAGGTTTTATTTTAATTAACACTTTATCCAATAAGATAAATATTACAGAATTATTAGAAAACATAACGTGAATTTATTGTATTAATTTCACTCTAGATGGTACTTTTGAGGAGATTGTAAAATAACATTTTTCTAATATGTTTAAGTATTACTTATGTATAACTTCAATTATAATATATGTTTTATTATATTGTAAGATCCTTAATTGAATGAAATTTTTAAATTACTTTTACTCGTTATGTTTGTCAAGACATACTTGTTTTTGCATTTAAACGACATAAGCATCTCAAAATATGTATATTATTGAAGTAGAAATAGACATTCATAAACTCTTCAAGAGCATATTCATATTAATACTCTTCTAGTTATAACGATTAAGACATGAATCATGAGATAATCAAGCATATTACTCATATCTCTCAATGAGAAAATACTTATATTATTACATTTGTCTTATGTATACATACATTTGTAAGTTCACTGATGTGAAATTGGTGTTTATCTGTAACTAAAACAACATGAAAAAAAAAATCCTAAAAAAAAAGTAATTTATATCTATTGTTGGTCCTATAACCTCTTTGTTAGAGGTTATGTTTTTTTTTTTTAAATAATGATGTCCCATTATCATATACACATATAATACGTGTTAAAAGTTATAATAGGAAACCAAGAAGTAAACTTATTAGATGTTGCAAGTTCTTTTAAACATTATTTAATTCTAGTTTTGTTAACTAAACTGTTTGTTATGCTTTAAATCATTATATTTTTAGTTAAATGGTTGGATGATGTAAGAATGAGAGGAAATGTCTTATGTACAATATGAACCATCAACTCATTAATCAATTGGACAACAAAAAGTTAAAACCTATACATATATCATCAATTGTTTGGTCATACAAGAGACAAATGTATTTTGCATCATATATATTCATAGGTCCAATTTTTAATTGATCAACCATAATACAACGTTTATACTTATGGTAATAATTATTTCTCCAATGTAGACGATATTGACAACTACTACACGTGATATAATTGATTAATCACAGGGTTATATAGTTTTCCTCATCGAACAAAGTCTCCCACACATCTCAAAACAAATAATATGTTTATAATGAACATCAATTTTGTATACTTATCAAATTGATTAAGCTTATATTATTATCCCTAACTAACGGCTTTGTTGTTATTAGTGCCCACTTTAGATATATCATTTTGTTGTTAATATAGGTTGTTCGCTATTTTTGTATGTTAATTAAATGTATCATACTATATTGCAATATGTAAATTGAGAGTTGAATGTAGTTATTAGAATGACAACCATTGTTTGAAACAATATTAAAAGAGAATGATATTAAATAAAATATGATTAATTAATTTATTAGTAAACAAATTATATCTAATTTATAGACTAATTTCAAATTATTATATCCAATAATATTTCATGGATACACAAACATTTGATTAGAATCTTTATTAACACTACAATTTTTAGAATACATTAAATAAATAACATCTTACAATAAATTTTGAACTTAGTTCTCTAATTTTATTTTTTCAATTATGATTTTTATATTTACAATTCTTAACCTTTTGCAATACTTAGAATTATATATTTAAAAATATTTAAAATTATATTTAATTATGAATATATTTTTTATTAATAAATGATCACTTATGTTTTCATATATTAAACTATTGTATCAATTTGTGAGTTATACAATAACTTTGACAAATAAACTATTACTACATGATCCGTTAATATGTATAATTACTCATATCTTCTATCCGTCTTTCATTTCGATTCTTTCTTTAACTTGTACTAGATAATACACTTTGTGTCTTTAATTTTGGAGAGATTTCTGTATATACTTTAACGATCAAGTTAATAATGAATTCAAATAGTTTTTTTAGAAATATTGGTAAGAATTTTATTATCTGAAATTGTAGGATTATTATGATATTTATAAGCCCATGAACAAACTTTTGGTGTGTGGGTGGGTTGAAGACTCGAGCTTTAATAAACCTTATTATTTTCTTAATAATTATTTAAATAAAAATTATCACATGTTGATTAACATTATTTTACTCTAACATTGAACCCGCAGCATCCTACAACTGAAATATAACTTACAATAAAAAATGAAACGAAGGGTCGGCCATCAACAATTCAGGTATATAAATACATATAAAATTTCAAAATTGAGTAGCATATACAATAACAATTTTATCCTAAATCATCATAATATGTAACATTTTACAATGACCGTTTACCGCGGTTGCAAACATCATTAAAAGTTATAGGTTTCCACTAGAATTCTAAATCCATCTCTAATCGTGTTGAAAATTCCTCTTTCAACAGTGCAAATAACTGATTTTTGGAATGTGCATAAGTATGCATTTAATGAAGCATGTTTGGTGCATAAAAAGGTTACATCCATTATTAGGTGTCAAGGTTCTGTCAATAACTTTGTTTCAGTTAAAGCCTCTGAGTGGAGTGATACATTCAATTCAAGATAAGGTTGACACGTGATAACATTTATAACTTTATTTTTTTGCCTTTTAATAAGGGTGAAGCTCAATCACGTGACACCATATAAATTTCACATGGATTAGGCTTTAAGTCACGTTCTCCACTACCAAGTATCATGTTTAAATTTATTGCATGCAAATAAGTAGTTCTCATAATTTTTTTAATAATTAGATCTTAAAATATTAGTCTAGTTAAAATCACACTTACATGCAAAACCAGAACTTAAGTGGAAAAGTTTCAGGATTCTTTTATTTGACAATTTAAAAGATATAAGACCAAAACAAAGTTTAGTAAAAAAAGATAGGATAACAAAAATATATTTTATCCTACTACAAAAATACAACCTTATTTTTGTTTAACTTTCAGTTTTAAAAATTATAAGAAATTAAAATATTTGTTATGCAAATATTGAAACAAAGAATTCAAAAGTTATTGTTTCCTTAAATCATTAATATATAATGCAACTTCTACAAATTCCTTCTTAATAATATGAAAGTACATGGTTAAATAAGAATGCAGAAAAATTTTGCATCATTTTTTGACTTCATCAGCATCAAAATGAAAGTATAAATATTTTGGCTTATTCTATAATGCAATTCTTGGCACCAAGACCAGCTACAACTATGATGTCACGCTATGGAAAGATTCTACAGTAAACTTAGATTAGATACCATTAGAGACACAGTTCTACAGTCAAACTAACATGATATAGTGACTGACACTACTACCATTGCAATTTCTACAGGATACATAGGATCATAGCTTAAAGAAGTCACAAAACAAAAAAACCAACAAAAGGAGATAGGTAGTTTTCATAGAGTAGAAGCTTTTTATAGTTTTTCTTAACTGTACTATCTTATGCTAGTTTAAGCACAAGCTGGTTGTTGATCTAACAAACATTCCTTCTAGTATCTTCACCACAGTGGGAGAGTCTGGCTCCAGCAGAATTTCCAATACCAATATTTCTGGTATGCTTCAATGACGGATCCACAAAAGACTGTTTATACACTGGCTTTTGTGAGCCAAAGTATTGGCTGCAATAGTAGTCAGTTTGGAAGGTGTTATTTAAACTGACATTTGACATGGCCTGCTCACTGTTTTGGTTACTGGATGAACTGAGCTGCTGTTGAAGGCAGTTCTTGGGGTTTTGATCAGAGTCTATTGGGATGGAGTCAGTGAGAGTTTTTATAGCAAATTCAATGCATGGATCCATCCATGACATGTCAAGTGTTTTTTCAGAAGATGGTGATGCATTCTCATTCTTGGTTTTCATATCGATTTTGGCAGCATCACTGGCATGTTCTTGAGGAGTAGCAAGGCTTCCTGGAGATGAGAACACATTGCCACCTAACCCATCATTGCTTTTCTTACCTTGCCCTTCACAATCTGCAGCCGCAGAGATTTCAGAATGCTGGATGTCTTTTGACTCAGAAGAAGTTTGCGAGTTTTTGAAGGTCTCAAATGTTAAGCCAGTGAGAGTTTGAATTGCAAATGCAATACATGGGTCTGTTAGTAGCTCTCTGAGGGGAATGTCAAGGCTGTAATCTAACTTTGCATCAACTTTATCTCCATTTTCAGCCACTCTCATACACTCTTCAACAGTAGCATTGTTCTCCAGATGTGAAAAAGTGAAGCATTCTTGATCCTTGCCACTTAGTTTCTGTTTAGCTACACCATCATGCAATCTATCAGGAGATTTATCCACATTTGTGATGGTTTCTTCCTCACCTGATTGTTTAACTGCTACTCGTCGTGTTCGATTTCTTGTTTTAAGTTCTGGAACAGGATCAAGCTTAATTCCAGCAAGACGCTTTGAAGAACGGCGAGGCAAATTGATCTCTTTCTTGAGCTTGTTTTTGCACTGATGATGTTGGGCCTGCACTTTTTCAGTTCCTTGCTTTGTTTCTGAACTTCTTTTAAGTTGTTTCTCTTTGGCATCTTTGTTAGTGCAACCTGAAACCGAAGCACTTTCAGCAAAATCAACCTTCACTTCCTTCTGATCTGAATTTTCATCCCTTGACAGAACTGAACTGGTCAATTCAGTTTCCACCACACCTAATCATTTAATAAACACACATCAAATGCAAGATCTTTATTAACAAGAAAAAGAAAATCCTAGCATAAATACAAAACCTATTAATGTTCACTTTATCTAGAATGAACAATAATTAATTTTATACAAACTCTATCTGCATGCAAAACGTATTGGTTTGCACAAGATAGCGTAATTGCATATAAAGTTTACAAGTAGAAGTTGGTCACCAAAAATAAGCTAACAATACTAAACTGGTGAAGGCCAATACATAATAGCATTCCGTAGTGTATCTAATTAGATGGAGTCAATGCTGTTAACTTCAAATGAAAGATGGGAACTTTACCGTGATTGAAAATACACTTAGAGTCAGGCACATGCATATGTTCTCCAGATCTCCGAATCTGTTGGTAATTTGCTACCATGTCCAAATCTGAGTTCTGACCAATGCTATTTGATAATGTTGGTTTCATGGTTACACATGCTGACTGAAGAAATCAGGAAGACAGGAAATTTGTATAAGTACAAACCTTAGTAGCATTGATGATTCTCTTCTCCAGTTTTAATATTCCTAACTTAGAGAATTTAAATCCACACAGAAAACCACATGATGGGGCAGGTGGAGAGGAAGGGAAAGTTTAGCATGTGAGACTAATTAATAGATAGGCAAACTACAAGAAACAATTATAACCACCCATACAGGAGATTTGTCATCTTTAAACTTCGTATCACTGTTTTCTTCATCTTTTGGCTTGATTGTGTTCCTTCCTACCTCTCCAGATTCAAGATAGTAATGAACATCTTCAATTGAGTGGAATGAATACCCACTTACAGGGTCAATGTAGTACTGCATATACAAATTAGAAGGGTGAATTAATGATTCTTACATTGATACTCGAAGGCGGAGACAATTTAGATAAAAGTTGAACATCCTTCTCTCTTAGTGCTCAAGTGATGTAGTAATATGAATCAGAAGTAAGTGACTGCACAGTTTTGAAGTTTAGTAAAAGTGAACTAAGCTTTTTATATAAGTCAACACGCACATGAATAGACTCTAGAATATGTACGAGTTTCATTAGATAGGAATGAAGAATAAGAGAATGTTGGCGGAAAACTAAAGAAGGGTGATGATGAAAAGAAAACAGCTTTTAGAAGATAATTTGTCACAGCAACAAGGCCTATGTCATGTTCACTGCAACTTTATTGCCTAGATTCATGAAAAACTACTTGCATTTTATTAGAGTGATTTTAAGTGATGACACGAGTACTCTCATGACTTTCAACCAAGAAACAAAGTACAATCTTTGGAGAAACATTAAATAAACACTTTTACAGCCAAAATTACATTTTTGTCACAGCTGAACAAGGCACATTGAATCAAATCATTACTTCATTTGGAAAGTGATAGACGACAGAAACATTTAACTTGAACTTTGCAGGTCAGAAGATCTAGTTACAAAAGTAATGAGTACCTTTGAGTGAGAAGTTAGCCCCCATATGCTGATTTATTCAATCAACAACAAATACAAATATGGAAAATGTTCATTAAGAGCATTGCAAAGATTATTTGAACACAATTTTTTCTTTTCCCTTGATAATGTATAGCTACAAAGAAAAGATTCAAGAGAAAATGTCGTTGAAGTATTGTTTACCGTGTCTCTTCTAACTGTATCTCCTTTAGTTGCAATTCTGGTCTTTTTCACCCATCCTGGTGGTAACCCTTCCGCAATAGTTTTCTCAACTACAACCTAGATTGCTTGAATAACCAAATTTTCCCACATAAGTTATGCAACAGATAGATATTAAACATAAAAATAATGTCATCAAAAGAAGAAGTTTCTTGACAGACATTAGGAGAGATTTTCTGGATGCTGACTTTGTTACTGGCATTGTCTAGATAGCGATATACCTCCACCTTGGATTTGAATTTTAGTCCACTTGAGGGGAGAATGTAATACTGCAATAAATCAAACTTGAATAAGATTTGAGCTGCATCATTATTGAGAAAGTTCCTATATTGTGTACACCTTGGCCCAGTCAAGATAAAATTAGTCTCAAGCAACCATTGAAACCACAGAGAGATAAAATATTAAATGAAATTATTTTACCAACAATCATTAACAGATAAAAAGATGTTAAAACAGAATATATAGATTTTCATTTAAAATCAGATAATGAATTTACCAAAAGAAATTAAAAGGTAAAAGATGTTAAATGGAAATATATGGATTTTCATTTAAAATTTACTAAAACATGAATAGAATCATTAAGAATAGACTAAGAATGTAGATAATTTAATTTAGAACCAACTACAAATGATTAATCACCAACTTTTCCTGATCCTATACCAATAAAGTCACAGTGAATAAAATTTTTAACCCAATTTCTTTTACATCATTTGAACTAAATGGATATAAACAATATAATGGATCATTTGGATAAACTTCTGAACTTGATGTAACTAATTTTATCTTATGAATTATATGAATGCTTAGTTGTTTATTTAGACACTTGAAGAAAACATATGACTCTCTCAGTCTCACTTGACTTGCTGTGACATCCAGAGAGAGGGAACAAAAGATTTACATTGAAATTTTAAGAACTTCCTATTGAACCAGTCTATAATGTTAAAACCATCTATGAACCACCCTGCAAAGCAGCCTACTGAGCCTGTTAAATAGAAGAGTCTTGGAGAGCTCAGAGTCAAATCTGCTAAATATTTACGGATACGTATATTTCTTGCGGGTAACGGGATACTCTGAAAGTCAGATAATGATCCTTTTGGGTCCAAAATATCATTATTACTTACTTATTTGATTAATAGATAGTAAGAGGAGGGCAATCATGGGTGATTTTTTATGCCGAAACAAACAAATCAAACTAAAATATTCCATTTTTTAGTCTTTGTCAAATCTGTCTTGCTTCATTCTTTTCAGGGTTAAAACAATTTCCCTCACAATGCTGCTTTAAAAACACCACTATTGAGCCTATCAGTCTCACTGTTGCAAAGACATTTAAATTCAACACACATGCAACATATGACATACTAAAAGGACACCAACCTCAACTAGTAATAGAAGAATCACAGCCTAAAAATTTGTTCCAATATTTATGATTCTTTTCCTCTTGATCTACTCACATAAACAAAAAAGAAAAGCACCCCAAAAAATGCCCCCTTTTAAAGTTTTTTTTTAAAAAAAGGGAAATTTGCTGAAGAGACATGATCAAAACTCCAAAAGGGTTTACAAAGTACATGCAAAGCATAGGTTAAATCTGAAATGGATCTAGCTTCATTATGCATTCAGTCAGTCTCACTGTTGCAAAGACATGCAATGTTCAACACACACATGCAACATATTACATGCTAGAAGGACACCAACCTCAACTAACAAAAGAAGAATCCGGCCAAAAAACATCATCCAGCATTCATGATTCCTTTTCTCCCCACTCACACAAACAAAAAATGAAAAGCACACCAAAAACATGACCCCCTTTTAAATCTTCAAAAAAAGAAGAGAACTTTGCTGAAAAGACATGGTCCAAACCCCAAAGGGTTCACAAAAAATACATGCAAAAGCATAAGTTAAATCTCAAAAACCCATCAAGATACATCCAAGAGTTAAAAAAATTAAAACAAAACTTTTTGAAACTCAAAACCCTTCTTTGAAATGTTGACACCTAAAACAACAATGGAGGTTTCACTTACAACCACAGTAGAAAAATAACATGTGTCAAGTTTAAGAGAGACAAGATCACAAAAATACTCCAGTCCAAGAAAGAAAAAAACAAGATTATTAGAGGGTCAAAGCTCAATTAATTACCTTGTCTCTCCTACCATTCTTTCTCACCTTCACTTCCACAGTCCAACCTGGTGGAAGTCGGTCACCGGAGTTCGGTTTCTTCTCCATTCTTCCTCCGAGTCTCGGTCGCCGGAGTATAGAAAGTGTCTAAGACTTCAGAGTGTTTTTCTTTCTCTGTTGTTGTGAGGATGCCGCTAGCTATAGGCACTAGACACTAGCTTAGTACCTTCCACCGAGTGACAAAATTAAATTGCATGACCACGTGGTGCAAATGCAAGACAAATAGATACACTCTCCTTTTTCAATTTCTATCTTTCTCTTTTCTTTTCTTTTTTTTTTTCATACTTAGGACACCCAATAAGAATATATTTTCTTAAGGAGTAGTTTTAGAACATTGAAGTTGATGTTCTTAATGCTGTAAGATATTTTTTCTTATCAAAAGGAATATTACATAATGGTCTTCCAAGAGTGACTTTTATCATATTATTTTGATGTGTTTAATTTGATGGATTAAATAATTGAAAAAATAAATAAAAATTACAAAGAACAAGAAAATGTCAATGCATCATAATGGTAACACTAAGAAACACAATTATATGTACAGAAAAGAAAGGAATGCTGTGAAAAGAGAAAGATAGGGTGTGGTACATATCTTGCTTAATTATAAATGTAAGAGTAATTTAGGTACTAAGTTTTTTGAAATATAAAAATTTAACTTTAATTCAAAATATAGAATCAAATTTAATACTTTTACATGTTACATGTTTCTTTAGTAAATTTGTCCTAACCTGCCTAAAAAGTTTTACATGTTATATATAGTAGATGTTTATATTTTGTCTAAACCTGTAAAGATAATAAATTAATTTCTTTACTTAATCTTTAACTACCTATTTAAGTCTAACTTCTTGAAAAAGAAATATCTTTCTTGAGAACAGTATGATAAAAAACATGAACTCTTAATTAAAATTTTATAATTAATATTTGTCTTTCTAATTTTACAATACCCAAGATGCACGCTTGCAATATGTTTTGATTTATCTTGTTCACTAGTGTGTATTGGGTTGCACGCCTACTTCTGACATCTCTCCATAAAATACTAAATCTTGTTATATCTTATGGAACTTTTTCTAAAAATATTTAATATGACTCTCAAAATAATTTACCTTTATATAAATATTCATAAAAAATTATAACAAAAATCTGATTAAATGTGAAACTTGTTTAATAGTGTGAATCATGACATATTTCAATTTTACTTTATTTTATAGATTTATGAAGGCTTGTTTCTGACTTTTTGTGTCTGCTAGTAGTCTGAATTTTCTTTTAAAACATATTTTAATTTTTTAATTTATTTTATAAAATTATGAAGGGTGTTTCTGACTTTTTCTTGTCTGCTTTTTCCTTACACACCGCTTAAGATCTCTGATCTCTTGTCTTACTCTTGTATCTACTTTTTCTTCTTTGTGTTGATAGTTAGGACCTGAAACCTGTGCTATTTCTCTATCACTTTCTTCCATTCTGTACTTTATTCAACAGTACTTATTTGAACAACATGTCACTAAATTTAGTTTAAATATGCATTTGGACCCTAGTCGCTATGCTGAAGTAGAAACCCAATTCTAAAGTCACAATCACATACTTTTTGGTACCTCTAGCTTTAGGTTTATGTCATTTTTAATTTTATTTTAGTCTTTTTTAAGATAAAAAAATACAGTGCAGAAAGTTTATTCTAGAAAAAAAAAAGTAAAAGATAACTCAAGAAATATGTCTGAGAGAATCAGTATTGTAATTATTCAATTATAAACTTTATAAGTTTGTTTTTTATTTCAGGTGCTATTTAATAAGTTGACATTAATTTTAGTTTTTGCTAAAAATAATAGGAAAAAATACTAAAATTATGTGTAAAATGGTTGATTCATGTTATTATTTTGATGGATAAAGTAATTTTTGCATAACTTCACGTAATGGAAGGAGTGTTTCCATATTGTAAATTGATATATTTTGTAAATCTTTGTAGAGTATCATCTAGCAAAAGAATCTACACAAATTGAAATTTTTCTAATAACGATAGTGAGATAGAAGAAAGGTTCAAGAAAATCCATGAAAAACTCATAAAGATTCCTCTAATGAATGTGGGGTGTAGGAGATTCTCTTGCATCTATGTCGATATTTTCATGGTAAGGTGTAAATGATTGTTATAAGTCTAAATTTCTTTCATTTGAGTTTCACAGATCCAAGATTCAAATATATTTTTTTATACTTTTGACACAAATCCCATGTTACTTGCTATACATTGAAACATATATTTTTTTAGTATATAATTATATGAAGTTCAGTTTGTTAGTTTGATGCATTCATTTGTGAGACATATAATATGATTTAAAAAAAACAATAGCATAGATTGGGAAAAATAAAAGTTTTAGTTTGATGTCACAATACAATGAAGGTGAGAATGAGTGAGTTTCCAAAGTGTCTCATGAATGGGATTGTGTGTCCATTTCTACTTAATATTAAGTAAATAAGATCATTGTTGATGCAAATTAATCCTCGAAAGATATTAATTTGACTATCCTTTTAAAATGTTTTTCCAATATTCTTTTTAAGGAAATATTTGTTTTTTAATCTATTTTTACTAGATATGTTGCTTTAATATTAATTATCTTAAAAGTAATTTATAATTATTTTAAATTTGATATTTAAATTTTTTTACATGGGTTAAGATTGTTAAACTCTAGTTTTTGTACATAGGATTTATTTTAAAAAAAATTAGATATTTATGGACCATGTAAATCAATCATGAGTTGTTGGCAAATTTCAATTAATTACTCTCAATGAGACATTGGATATTTATTTTATGTATCAAAAACATCCCATTAAAACTTTGGTATATCAGTTAATCACATGACCAGTTATAACCTGAATTTTGCCTTCATCTTCATATGATTTTGGTCAATAATTATAGAATTTTTCACAGTAATAATTATGACATTTAAATTATACTTACAGTTGGTTGACATTTAAATTATACTTACAGTTGGTTGATTAATTTTGTGAGTTAAATTTTGAGACTTCATTTATCTTCCTTTACAAAAGGTCAAAGTTAAAAGGTAAAAGTTAGAATCATGGGAATATTATTGCAGCTTAAATACAGGATGAAATTCAACAAGTAAACATATCAAAGAGGATAATTTTGAGTGTGTTTTTTTTAATGTCAATAAATGAAATTAATAGAAAAGGTAAAAGTTAGAATCATGGGAATATTATTGCAGCTTAAATACAGGATGAAATTCAACAAGTAAACATATCAAAGAGGATAATTTTGAGTGTGTTTTTTTTAATGTCAATAAATGAAATTAATAGAAAAGGTAAAAGTTAGAATCATGGGAATATTATTGCAGCTTAAATACAGGATGAAATTCAACAAGTAAACATATCAAAGAGGATAATTTTGAGTGTGTTTTTTTTAATGTCAATAAATGAAATTAATAGAAAATTTAAAGGTGCTCCAACTCTATTAAATCCTATTATAATAGAAGGCAAAATAGAAAAAAACATCATATTAAACCTCAAAATGCAATATCAAGTTGCACAAGTAAGACAAACTGACGTACTACTATAAGAAGAAGATGAGGTGATTTATCTAAAATTTAAAAAAGTACATGTCCCTCATAACTAATTATAACCCATGAGCTGAATAAATAAAGTCAGAATTCAAACATGAGTAGCTCCACGATACCTATTATGTCTAGCTTGACCAACATCACTAATGACTTCCTTATACTTACTCTAGTTAGAGTAGTGGTACTTGGATTTGAAGAGAAGTCAAAATGTCCCTCTCCTTTGAACGTCTGTGTACCCCATTGATAAGTCACCAGAGAAATAGATTTTCAATTTTGTACCTGCTTAGTTTCCGTGAATGATGGCAGTATTATAAACCTGTCACCACTTTCTAAAAAAACTTGTTAATTAATAAATTTTTCTCAAACATTGTGTAGGACAGAGTTATCACTCAGAGAAAGAGAAAGTTATCCTCTTTGTGCAATATTTAACCTATGATCATGCTATCAATTACTAAATAGAATATCTCTGTGTCATCTACTACACCATTATTAAAAATCACTTTAAATTTTTCATACAATTGTCACACACATTCTTTTCCACGAAGTTGGATTTTCTATTGAGAAACATCAAGTATAAATTCTGTCTAACCAAGATGAAATCTACCTAACTATCAGAGTTATCCCAAACTTTAACTACAACTACACAATTAATAAAAAGGTGTTGTAGTGACTTTTCTTAATAAGTGTATAGTGGGCATAAATTAGTAACTAGTAAAATTATCTCCTAACGATACTAATATGAATTGACAAAAGTATTCCTCACATAAACAAGAAACAATAACAAAAGAAATTACTTTTAAATTCCACAGTTGTTCAAATAAATTGATACAACACAAATAATCTATCAGCTACGTGAGTAGAACTCACATGTGAGAATCATCTAACTCCCAAGTCCATCTATTCAGTTTGCCTATCTTCACCATCTAACATGTGTACTCATTTCTCCGAATTGGCAACTTGAGGGTTGTAACACCATTTTTCATTGTTGAAAAAAGATCAGAAAAAGTTAGAGGAAAGAAGAGGTTAGTCATTGATTACAGACCTTTAAATCTCTTTTTAAGAGATGACAAATTTCCTCTCCCAAAGATATACACTCTTTATTCGTATATCACAAATACTTTCATATTTTCAAAATTCGACACGAAGTCGGGATTTTGGCAACTTGGGCTAGATCCAAAAGATAGGTCCAAAACTGCTTTTTGCATACTAAATGCCCATTTTCAATGGACTGTCCTGCCCTTTGGCTTAAAGGTAGCACCTTCACTATTCCAAAAAGCCATGACCAGAATTTTTGAACCCATATTAACCTCCTCACTGATCTACATAGATGACATTCTGTTGTTTTCCCCTGATGAAAAAAGTCATAAAGAACTGCTCGAAAAATTTTACCAAATATGCCATCAGTTTGGCCTCATGCTCTCATCCCAAAAGTCTCAAATAGGAACTACAGAAATAGAATTCTTTGGAATGAAGTTCTCTAGAGGAAAATATTCCCCTCAACCACATCTCGTGGAAGAATTACCAAAATTTCTTGAAAAGAATTTCACGACAAAACAGATTCAACAGTTCCTAGGCATCCTGAACTATATCCGAGACTTTATCCCCAACATTTCGCATCACACTTCAAAACTCTAAAAAATGTTGAAGAAGAATGCACCACCATGGGGACCAGAGCAAACTGAAGCAGTTAAAAAGTTAAAAGAAATTGCAAAAAATCCTCCACCATTAAAAATTCCAGGAGAAGGAAAAAGAATCCTCCAGACAGATGTCAGTGATCATTATTGGGGTGCAATACTGATTGAAGAAGTAGAAGGACAAAAATTCTACTGTGGACATGCTAGCGGTCAATTCAAGCTAGCTGAAGCCCATTACCACACCACCTACAAAGAAACTCTTGCAGTGAAATATGGAATTCAGAAATTTGATTTCCATCTCAGAGGACATGTCTTTGAGGTACATTTAGATAATTCTTCATTTCCAAAAATGCTTGAGTTAAAAAACAAAATCCCTCCAAGTTCTCAAATTCTTAGGCTGAAAGAATGGTTCTCCTGATATGACTTTATAGTCAAACACATCAAAGGAAACAAAAATGTCATTCCTGATTTCCTATCCAGACCAAAAGAGAGTCCAACCAATCAACATAACTCATTGAAAGAAAAAACACTCTCAATAACCATTTTTTCTGATACTTATGAATATCCATTGATCATGATGAATGAGCCTTCCTCATCGCACCAAAACCTCCATGAATTCCCACCTGAACTAACCAGGATTCAACCAATCACACCCACTACCATAAAATCTTTTGCACAATCACATATGTTCCATTACCTTGCCACAACCATCCAAGATCACCAGATTAAACCAAAACCCACCTGGTTCAATCCTTCTGCACCATATTTAAATATCTTTCCAATTTTAATGGATAAAATATTTACAGAGATAGACATGTGGTATTTATGGTGTGTCACAACACTATTTAAGTATCCAATAATATTTCCCACTCTCAGAATGATTGAATATTTGGCAGAAGATTATACTCAGAACACTTTACTCTGGAAATTCCTTTCATGGTTTTCCCCCATAACTTGGTGGAAGGAACAAGTCCATAGAGAGATATCTAGGTTCAATGTCTGGAAATTAGAAAAAGAAGAAGCCAACCAGTTTGTTTCCCTCTTCACTATTCACAGACCCTATTTTAGACATCCAAATGGACATCTATACACACAAAATCAAGCTCTGTCATATACCACCTTTCCAAATCTGAGAATTTTCATGAAACCAAGAAACCCTCCATTTTGGAAGGAAGAACTGACAATTCATCTTCATGAAATAAATGGATTTAAGATCACTCAAGATCCAGTATCATCCAGTTGTAACAAATTGAAGAACCTTGATCTCATATGTTCATCAGACTGGGAAATGCCTCCAAACGTTTGGAATGAAGAAATAAAAAAAGTTCACTTAACAGAACTCCCTCCAAACGACACACCCATTTCAGAATCAAATTTGCTTTGGCAGAACTAGCAAAAAGACAAACCAACCATAGATGAGAAGACAGAAGAACACTATCCAGTAGACCACGTTATCTGACAAGATTCTCAAGACCCATGGCCTAACTCACGCACATGGCCTCCCTGGCCTACTCCCTCAAAAGAAGAATCAGCTGGGTCAGAATGAGATTCATTCTCATCCAAAAGGCATCAAAGGACAGACAAAAATCACTGTAGAAAAAGAATAAAGCGTCCTTATAAAATACTGTTTAAGCTTTATGTCTTTCATAATGTCTTTTTGTAATAAGTGTGTTTCAAATGTATTATTACTCTTTTATTTGTTTCTGAACTCCTTTGGCTATATAAAGAGTTCAAGTGTGTATGTAAAATATCAAGAAGCAATCTCGAATAATAAGAATCAGTTCCTCATATCATGAGTCTCTAAATTCTCTCTTCTCTCCTCTCTCTCGAAAGCTTTAGTTTTATAGATATAATGCAACAAGATTTAAAAAAGGAGTTATCTTAAAGTGTTTTGTATATAGGCTGGAATACCCGAGGTTGCGAGCTACTGGCTCAAAGAAAGAACTGTTGAAAGATTGAAAGATTGTTCAGTCCTTTACACCTCTGGTTTAACAACACCACGTACATAACACTAGGTATGGCATTCTTAGACACTGTGTATGCTCTACACTTGCCTCTTATGAGGATCTTGTGTATCAAAAACATGTCTGTGCTAGTTCCACTGAGACCTTATTTCCTTTTATATGTATTGTTCATGGTAAGGGTGTGAAAAAGTAGGCAGGTGACCGAAGAAGTAACACAAGAATACTACGAATAGTATATATAATTGGAGAGACCCCCGAGTGGTATCAGAGCCTAAATGATAGCCAAGAAAATATATGCTTCTTTCTGAAATCTGGGTGCATTATATATTATATTTCGAAAGTGAGTAGAGAGAGAATTTCACAAACCATGGAACAGCCTTCTACATCATCCAACCCTCCAATAACCCTTTCATCTAAAATCACTATTCCAGACTCTTGTAAAAAGACCCTTTCCTCAAAAATCAGAAACTTGATATAATACCAGCATATTTCAGAAGAATCTCAAATAGAACACTCCTTACCCCCTCTCCTGAGTCCGTACAATGTTTTCAGGCGAAACAGATCAGATTTTGCATGAATCTCTTCCATAAGAAAACTGATCTCCACTCCCAGAAAAGGATGCAGAGAGTACATACAAAGCTCTCGCATGGATCAGGTAGCCCTGCATGCTACCAGTGCAGAATAGTACGTAGATCTGGAAATTAGCAAAGAGCTGATAAAACAATGGAGAGCCATGACTACGTAGCCCTCCATCTCGGAGCCATCAGATTGATGTTGACCCTTCATAGCAGAAAAGGACTACCAGTTACAGCTAGAGTCACGCTGCTAGACTCTACATATCAAAAATATGAACAAGCTGTAATAGGAACAATTTTGACAACACTCAACGCAGGAAGTGCTGTCTTGACTATTTTCCCAAATTTCAATGTCCAACTGAAAGATCCAACCCTTCCGAATAGATTCAAGGTACAAGTCCAGCTCGTAGGAGTACCACAAGATGAGGCGGCACTATCAGCCACCTTACACCACCAGATAATCTACAGGATCCAAGATCATTGTTTTGATCTTCCTGGAGAAAGAAACTTTGAAGGAAATTCCCTCATGGTCATAGCTGCAGATGACCAGGAAACACCAACTATTGTCCAGGTTCCCAGACAAATACATAGAGAAGAACTCAGAAGTCTTATTCCAACTAAGTGGATAAGCAACTATGAGAACTTCAATAAGAAAGAAAAGCAGATAGTAGCAACATAAGCTACTTTCAGAAGAAACTCTGTTGATGGTAGTGTCAAAACTACCTTCAAATGGAAAGAAGAAGGAGAAACCAGCAACCCTCCTCCTGTCTTTCACACCATGATGATCACACTTGGAGACAAAGAAAGAAAGATTCCAGTACACTCTTTTCAAAACAATGGAAAAGCCATTTTTTCTGACAAACTGAATGGACATTTTCTATGGGATGTAGACTCATCCAAATGTGACCCATACTGTAATCATGATTCTGACTCTGAATCAGATTTTGACTCCGATGATGAAGACGATCCCAGAAAAAAGAAAAGATGTAAGCCACCACCGAAAAGCCAACAAGGAAAAGTGACCCTGATAATGGTCCCTGGATCGGCATAAGAAAAAAGGCAGAACCTCTGCCTATTTATAAAGAAGGACTCAAAGCCCTCAAAAAAGAAGGATATCTACCACCACCAGCAGATCCAAACCTTATTACCTGGCCACCACCAAAAAATTGTTCCAATCTGTTTCAACCGAAACAGAAGAAACCAGAAATCTCGTGCTTCATGTTCAAAGTTGAGGATTTTCCCACTTTAGAAAGAAAAAGTGATCCAGAGAAAGGAATCTCTTCTAAACCATTTATCCAATCAACGAAAATCCTTCCAGAAGGAACATACAAACCACTTAGCCAGGCAGAGGAAGTATTGAATTGGCAGACATCCAACTCTTTATCTCAAAATAGCCTTTTGAAGGTTATTGAGAAAAAAGTTGACAAGATGACAGAATCCTTTCAGTATCAACTGAATCAAATGTCTGAGAGAATTCAAAAGTCTTATGCTGAAACAAAGCAAAAGATTGAAATCCTAGAAGACAGAATGCAGAATGTCACTGAATACAATTTTCATGAACACACCAACAAGGAGAGAGAATTACAAAAGCTCAGAAGACAAGTCTCTGAGATAGAAGAATACATCAAGAAAGTTGCAAAACCTCTTCCTGAGAGTACATACTCTCCATTTCCAATCTCTCCACAAAAACTTCTCACACAAACTATTGTACAACACCCTGTAAGACCACCTTTTTTACCACCAGTTCTTCCAGAAGAAACTACCTTCTTTGGAAGAAAAACCAAAGAGGTTATACTGAAAAAACCTCTTAAAAAACAAGTTGCTAAAGAGAAACAACAAGAAGAAACATCATCTAAAGATGAAATTCTTGTCATCACAAATGACAGTAATTCTGATACCTCAGAACAAATTCCATCAGAAGAAGGAGACACAGAAGAAGAATATGCAGATCTGTCAAAAATCTTCATGGCATCCAATGGAGAAAGTCCTGAAGCCTCTACCTCTGGATTACATGCACCAGAAATAAACACTCCACCATAAAGAATTTCAGGAACTCCCTTGTTCTCACTAGATGATATTCCCCCAAAACAGTGGAGGAAAAAGCTCCTTGATTTCAAGGCATGGATGGATGCAAAGATGATAGATCCAGATGTTGACCGATACCGAGTCATTGAAGAATTTTGTGCCAGAATGATGGGAACTTTGAAAGAATGGTATCAAAGCATCGGAACAGTAAATCAAGATCTACTTCACAGAATGGAAAGCATAGATGCAGTCATCTCAACAATTCATTTTGAATTCCTTGGAAACATTGACACAGTAAACAAGGAAATTCGAAAAGAATACTTTGAGATGAAATGTTGTTCTTTAAAGATGAAAGATATCGAACTACATTACCAAAGAATGCAGCAGAGATTTTATTTGCTGAATGGATACAATGATCCGAGCTTAAAGAACACTTATGTAAGTTCACTTCCTGAAGAAGTTCAGGGAGAGATGTACCGAATGTTCAACATGCAGAACAAAGAAATTACACAAATGACACTCGGAGAAATCCATCAGACATGCATTGTTGCATTAGACAAGATGTGCAATCAACAACAACTACTTGAAGGAATCCTGAAGAATCACAAGAGATACTCCAAGAACTGCAAGAAAAATTACTTGGAGATAAAATGCAAGAAAAAAGACTGCTCTTGCAAAAGCAAGTCCTTCCCAAAAGGAAAAGGCTTCACAAAATATTCCAAACATCGGAAGAAATTCAAAGGGAAAAGAAGGGTAAAGTTCTTTAAGAATAAATCCTTCAGAGGAAAGAAAAAAGGGACGAAGTGTTTCATTTGCAGAAAGACTGGACATTTTGCAAAAAATTGTCCAAACAAAACTGAGAAGTCCACCAGACTTATCCAAACCCTGCAAATTGAAGAAGAAGATGTAGAATCCCTATACAGTGAACAGGACTATCCAAATGAAGAAACTGTTTTTGGCATTGATCTTTCTGAAGAAGACAGTTCAGAAAATGAAGAAACAACTACATCAAGTGATGATGATGAATGCCAACATCATTTTCCAATCTTATCCTTTGATGAGATTACAAAAGTAGAAGAACAATCCCTCATTTCTAGTCCGCCAGCTCCAAACATGGAAGTTCGTATACTCCCCACAAAATATGAAGTTCCTGTAAAGGCCATAGCTTTTATAGACACTGGAGCATCAAGAATCATGATGAACCCAAAGATCCTCCATCCAGATTTTTGGGAACCAAAAGAGTTAAGGTTCAAAGCTGCAAGCGGAAAAGTCTTCACCACAGAGTTAATGACCAAAAGAAGAATAGGGATCAAATTCTTCCCAAACTGTACAATCTACACAAAAGTCATTGGCACAGATCTCCCAGGAAAAGATATCCTCATCGGCATGGACGTGTACACCCAGCTCAAAGGAATGCAGTTACTCCCAAATGGAGTAAGGTACAGAAAAAACTTCAAACCTTTTAATCCTTTAATGAAGATTTTCAGTCTAGCCGAAACACCTCAAGAATATGAAGAATTTAAAGAAAAGCTTTTAAAGATGTGTGCTGACAGTCATGATGGTTTTCAACATCCAAAACCATTCTGAAAAAATGAAGAATTCTTTGTTCAATTACCATTCAAATTGAATGAAGATATTAATCCAACAAAAGTTGTTCATAAAGCTTTCATTGCATATTATTATACTCACAAGTCCAAGTATAAGCTTAATAATAACAATCAAGTATAAGCTTAATAATAACAATCAAAATTTGATAGTGGAAGTGTAGTTAGTTGAAAAAAAAAATATTCAATTTAAACCAGAAAGTCTAACAATGATTTGTGAATCATCTGTTTCGCCATCTAGCACCACAATCCATTACTCAGAATGTTCATTCCTACAGCAGCTTCCTGTAATTATTTACCTGAACAATGTGAAACAAAATATAATATCAAAAAGATGACAATTAGAAAGATCCATGATTGTAATATACTATTCTTTAAAAACAATGGTAAGTGTGATGAAATAATAGAACGATATATATATATATATATATATATATATACTGAGTTTTTTTCATGATAATAAGTTTATTTTGTGTGTAAAAATTAATGTATCGATGACAATGATTTTTTTTCATGATAATAAGTTTATTTTGTGTGTCAAAATTAATGTATCGATGATAATGATTTTTTTTTCATGATAATAAGTTTATCTTGTGGGTAAAAATTAATGTATTGATGATATCAAAGACTGAAACAACTTGTTAATATCAAATGTATTAAACAATTTTTTAAATACAACTTATTTGGAATGAGTTTCTTTGGTGGTACTAAGTTTTTGTGGTTATTAAGTAATGGTATATATCCATCACAGCTCACATTTAATATATTTAAATTAAAAATTCAGAGAGAAAAAAAAAATATATTTAGATAATCAATTTTAAAGAAAAATTAAAGAGAATTTAAAATACTTTATAGTAAGATATTTTGTTAAAGAATTAAATTACTGAAATCAATTTGATATTTTAAATGTAAAATATTTAATTCATTAAAAAACATTCATTAAAAATGTTAAATTAGAGTAATTCAAATTTTGTATAAATTCATCCATGATTTGAAATTTCTTTTTTAAACAAATGAACAAATCTATCAGAACTCTCTCTTAACATGTTTCGTGACTTTGAACCCTAGTTTAAAATCCTAAGTTTTTAAGTATTTTGAGTTGTTCAAATTATAGGTAGTTTTTCGTGATTCTTGAAAGCAAATAATTATATCTCCGAATATCTAAAGTTAGACAGTACACAGTTCTTTGAAATCAGAAACTGAATGAGGTGGAAGTGAATTGATATAATGAATGAACGAATTTTTAGCAACTTTTAAAATATTTGGCTTTAGAATCTAGCTTGAAGATTGTGTTTTCGCAACCCGATTTAGGTTGAAGCTAGGTTGAAAGAATGAATTCACGGAACCTAGGTCTGAGTACACTTATTAACTAAGTCTGAGCACACTTATTTAAAATATTAACTAAGTCTGAGTAAACTTATTAAAAAAACTATAAAAATTAACTTGGTATTTTTTTACTTTATAGTTTGTGACTAGTTAAATGTTCATTTATATTTAAAAACTATTTAGATTTATGACTCTATTGGAATGTTTTACTTTATATAAGTATATCTTTATATTTAAGTGTCCCATTGCGTGTGTCTCACTATTTAACTGTGTTCAGAGTTTGTAATTGTAATTGAGTGTGTTACTATTTCTTAGTGTACATGTTTAAGGTTTATGATTATCTTTGAGTGAATATATATTTTTATTTAAGTGTCAGAGTATGTATGGAATGTAAAACTATGTTTAAGAATATATATATATATATATATATATTATCTGGATATATGTCTCAATAATTGAGTGTGTTTAATGATTTATGATTGTGTTTTAGCATTGTTTCTTTATTTAAGTGTGTATTTAGAGTTTGTGACTATGATATGATAAGTATTTGAAAAAAATCATCGGAAAATAAAGTTAAAATTATCTTTAATTCTTTACCATAAGTTTTTTTTTTCATAATTTTTTATTACCTAGCTAATTAATTTTTGTAAATTTATAATTATTATCCTTAGTTTTCCTTAGAATTATTTGTAATAATTCTAAACTTAATCATTATAAACTTATAAAGTTGTTTATTATAAATTTATGAATTAGTCATTATAAACCATGTATACAAAGATTATTAAATTGATCTATTATTAGTTTTGGAAAAAATATAAAGCTTAGCAAACTTTATTAAATTAGTATATCTATTTTTTAAAATAAAAACACGTTCCAAACATATCTCCAAAGTTTATCATGTAAGCGAATCATAAAGTAACTTTGATTATCTTAATTTAATCGCTTTTATTAAAAAACTTTTCATCCAATATTTTTTTATCAAAGTTGGTCCAAATGTGAAACAACTAAAAGTCTTATTTTATGTAAAAATAAATAAACTTAATGTATAGTTTTTATTATTAAGTACTATGTTCATAATTAAAATTTGTTTTTCTTTCACTGGAAAACTAGGTTTTTAAGACCCATAAGTTTTGTCGTTTTTCGAATTATTGAAAATAATATCCAAATTTAAAGACAAACCAATGTTTTACCCTCAGTTTTAGTAGGTTGGTCCAAAGGCCTGAATAAACCTTCTAAAAAAAGCATTATTATTTTTTTAAATCACTGAACTTATAACTTTTACATAAGAACTAAAACTAATTTACTTATTAAGATCATTAATTAACTTCATATTATTAATACTTGCAAAGAATAAATATCCTGTTTATTAAAATTTGAAATGAAAAAGAATACACATTAATTAAGGCAAAAAAATATTTGGAGCTCTTATGGTTGACAGCTTCCTTGAGCGATCTCCCTAATGCAAATGCGAGAGGAGGAGGCACTGCATTGCCAATCTGTCTGTGCTTGTGAATGATATTGCCAGAGAATTTATAGCTATCTGGAAAGCCCTGCATTTATTATGGATGAAAATATGCTTAGCTTTAATGATCATAAGGACTATTATGCTATTAAGGATTCACTAGTTAACCATAGAAACTAATTTCTTGGACATTTCAAAATTATCTGTAACAATTCAAAGCTAACAGAATTTCAATTTGTTTTAGGATTGCATTTGTCATGAAAACTAGACTTGTGAACTTACTTGAGATCGAGCACACTCACGAACAGTAAGAATCCTATCTTGGTCAGGGTGGAAGCACATTCCAACCTTCCCCATTGGTTGAGGGTCTGTAATGGAAGTTGGGAAATTCCCTTGCCAGTCCAACCTGCCAAATAGTCCCAACCATGGTATCAGATCAACAACTTGTCCATTGGACAATGTTACCTGCATTTGATTTGGTTTCACAAATTAGATAGGTCACAAATTGTTATGCTAAAAGTCCACAAGAATTCAGCTCCACCTTTTCCTCCGGAAGATCACGCCAATCAGCACCTGGCCTCTTGGGAATTTTCTGGCACCGAATCAAGTTCAATTCGTTCATCTCCTTGGAAATGTGATCAGTCAAGACAACCATCTCACCTCGAATCTTCTTTTGAAACCATGATACAGGGTCATTTTGATACTGCATAACATAAAACACAGGAAAATAGTTAGTGCAAATCTAAGAGTGGAGGAATATGTGACATGACATCAATCTTTCCTATTTTACATACCTCCATGTTTGCTTTTGAGGCTCCATTGCCCACAGCTGGGAGATCACCAATGGTATCTCTAACAGTTATTGAACGTAACGGAGCACCGTTTGCAGTACTACGGACAGCAGCATACTGAACATTTTCAGATAATGTGATCTTCAACTCAGGTGCCGAAAATACATGCATTGGTTCCGGCCATTCTGGAAGCACATCATCAGGACAGGCTGCCCATATGAATGCCCTTTTTCTTGATTGGGAAACCCCAAATGCTCCAGCCTCAAGGATGCCAAACCTCACCTTTTGGAAAAGTAAATCAAACATTTATTAGTTACTTCAAGTTCTATTCATCAACGGAGTGCAATTACTCAAGGAAGAAAGTTGCAGTAATTTTACCTGATAACCCATCTCAAGAAGTGAAGCCAAGGTTAACCGAAATGTCTGTCCTTTATTGAAAGATACAAAGTTCCTCACATTCTCCAACAAGAAATATCTTGGCCGGAAATAATCAGCAAATGATAAGAATGCCAATATCATCTCACACTGAACTTTACTCCAACTGCTCTGGTTAAACCTATTCATCCCAGAGAAACCCTGAAGCAAAAACAACACAGTATTGAACAAATACCCCCAATAATATCTTCATCAGCAAAATAAATAAAAAAGCCAACAGGTAGAGAAACCTGGCATGGAGGACCCCCATTAATGAAATCAACTTGTCCAGGCATTGGTAAACTACTTCTTTCCTTCTCATCAAGCTTTGCAGCCTCAATCGTTGAGATACAATCATCTATGTCCCCACACCTCTCCATTACAGCCCTACATTACAAAAAAAAATCAACCAAGTCACCTAAATAGGTTCCTCACCATTCAATATTTAGACCTGGAATCAATTATCTAAATGCGATTATTTACCTAAGAATAACATTGCAATTGTTAATGAACACCAATGCCTCAGGATGATTAGCTTTAAATGCATCACCAGCAGGTTCTTCATACTCGATAGCCCATTTAGTTGATGAAACACCTGAACCGTTTTAGCAATAAAATACACGTTATATTATGCATCGCTAGCAGATAAAATATGGTTTTCTTGTAGTTAAGATTACCTGACTGCTCCAACCCTTCTGATAGACCACCACAGCCTGCAAAAATGTCCAAGGTTGCTAAACGTTTTTCATTTAATGTTTTTCCCTCCTTAGAGGACTCTGAATCGTCATATCCCTCTATAAATTTTCCTTTTCTCTTTCTAGCTGCAGCATGCTTCTCCAGTTGAATATTTTACTTTTATATGAGCTGGCAACTGTCATTAAAAAATAAATTATAAAACTATTTAACAAAATAAATTAAAAAAATTGTGGAATACTTACAGTGTGATTATTTTTTACTAATCTTCACCCAGATTTATGGCTCTCTGGTTTTCTTGAGCACCAAATATCCGGTTATTGAAGTTTCTAAGAATATCTGGTTAATAAGATAGCTGAAAACAAAGCATGCAGAATGACTCTCAAGGTATTTCTAACTATTCTGGACAATAGCTCGTACACTGCTATTTTCTAGGTAAGTGATAGTAGATTTAGAGATGGCGGATGACAATGAATTTAGAAGTAATAGGTAGCTCGAAAGGTGGGTGCCGCCTCAAAAGTTTAGGGAAAAAAAGAGTCTTTTGGCTAAAATGTTTAGGGTAAGTGAAAATGAATGTGGAGATGGTGGATGACAATGTATTTTGGAGTAACTGGTAGCTCAGAAGATGGTTGTTGCCTCAAATGTTTAGGGTAAGGAGTGTGTTTGGCTGAAAAGCTTAGGGTAAATGAAAATGGATTTAGAGATGATGGAAGATAATGGATTTAGGATAATTGATAGCTCAGAAGGTGGCTGTCGTCTCAAAAATTTAGGATAAGGAGAGTCTTTAGGTGAAAAGTTCCTATTTATAGAGTTTTATTAGGTTAACAAATAGTTGTATACAGCTAGATTTAGAGTTTTAAATTTTAAATAGTTTTAAGGTATGCTTAAGTCTTTTGAGTGTGTATAGGTTAGTATATAATTAGAGTTTTTTTTTACTAAGACTGTCTGAAGTATTAGTTAAAGTTAAGTTAAAGTTAAGTTAGAGTTTTTAAGTGTTTGTGTGAAATATAGTTAAAATATGTTAGTGTGTAATGAGTTTAAAGCTTTTAATCAGTTTTAGAGTGTGTTTAGGATTTTTGAGTGTGTTTAGATTTGTGTCTTTATAATGCTTTAAGGAATGTGTTTAGTGTGTTTTTTTAATGTGACTAAATGGAATGTTAGATAAAGTGTGTAGTTAAAGTGAACAACTTGTAAGAGTGAAATTATTTTGTTATCATTTGCTCCATCTATAATAAATGCTTTTACTAGGACTTCATAACATTATCATGTAAAAGAGACAAAAATGACAAGAAATATAAATCACCAAAGCAAAAATGGTTATTTCAAAACATTTGAGACTTAGGAAAAAGATATGGAGGTGTAAGTAAATGCCTTATTCTAATCAAAATTGACCTAAATACAAGCAAGTAAAGCTTGCTACTTAAAACCCATTACTTTAATGCTAAAAAGATATCACACATTCTTCTCGCACCTCCATGAGTTATTCCTACACTTTGATAATTTTTAAAATACCGAAAGTACCCTTCCATATTTCTAGATAATGACTTTAAAGTCCTTAAAACATTTAGAAGATAACTTTTAATAGTCATTATATTTGTATTTTAAGAATTAAAAATCACTTTAAATGTTAGAAAAAGTGTAATATATTTAAAAAGGTATTAAAGTTAAATGATATTGAAGTTTAAATTTTAGATTGTTTAAGACGATAATAATAACAAAACCTACTTATAATTTTTTTCATAAATGTTCAGATTTAGCTTTCTTTTATTGAAAACATTGTGAAATTAATCACTAAAAATTTAGAAATTAGTCAAAAATTTAGAAATTAGTTAATATGCATCGTATATAAAAAATTATTATAATAATTCATTATTAGTTTTTATACATTATAAAATCTTAAAATTTAAAAACAAAATTAAGGCGTCCATTTTTTTAAATCTGAGTTTATTTTCAATATTATGTATAAACTTTTTATCTTTGATTATTCTAGACAATTATTCTTCAGTTACATTACTATTTTGTAGGTAAGTGACAATAGATTTAGAGATGACTTATGACAATGGATCTAGGAATAACTGGTAGCTCAGAAGGTGGCTGCCGCCTAAAAAATTTAGGATAAGGAGAGTCTTTAGCTAAAAAGTTTCTATTTATAGAGTTCTTTTTAGGTTAGTAGATAGTTATATACAACTAGATTTAGAGTTTTAAATATTAAATAGTTTTAAAGTATGCTTAAGTCTTTTGAGTGTGTATAGGTTAGTATATAATTAGTTCTTTTTACTAAGACTGTCTGAAGTATTAGTTAAAGTTATGTCAGAGTTTTTAAGTCTTTATGTCTTCTTGAAGTATAGTTAAAATATGTTAGTGTGTAATGAGTTTAAAGCTTTTAATCAGTTTTAGAGTGTGTTTAGGATTTTTTAGTGTGTTTAGATTTGTGTCTTTATAATGTTTTAAAGAATGTGTTTAGTGTGTTTTTTTTAATGTGACTAAATGGAGTGTCAGATAAAGTGTGTAGTTAAAGTAAACAATTTGGAAGAGTGAAATTATTTTGTTTTTGGTCTATATATAGTAAATGCATTTACTAGGACTTCATAACATTATCATCTAAAACTAAAAGAGACACAAAATGACACCAGATATAAATCATCAAAGCAAAAATGGTTATTTCAAAACATTTGAGACTTAGAAAAAAAAAAGATTATGCCTTATTCTAATCAAAATTGACCTAAAGACAAGCAAGTAAAGCTCGCTACTTAAAGCCTATTACTTTAATCCTAAAAAGATATTATGTCTTATTCTAATCAAAATTGACCTAAAGACAAGCAAGTAAAGCCCGCTACTTGAAGCCTATTACTTTAATCCTAAAAAGATATCACACATTCTTCTCGCACCTACATAAGTTATTCCTGCACTCCCATGTTTTTTAAAATACCTAGATTGTTTATATTCTTGATTACACAATCTTAAATACAAATTTTCTTTTATATTTTGAATTACAAAACTCATAATACAACCTTAATATTTCAAATTGAATAATAAAAAATATAAATTTTATAATTTTTATTTTAAATTGTACAACCTAAAATATATTTTTTATATTTAAAACATACTTTTTTTAATTTTAATTATGCAATTCGAAATACAAAAGGATTAAAAGGTATATGATTTCTTTAATTTTTTTCTTCAACGGTATAATGGTCGTTTTGTTGAGTCTATAAAGCTATAAGAAGAGAGTACAAAAGTGCATAAAGAATGCATAAAAAAATAATTACAGTTAACCCTTTAATAGTTGTAATTTAAATTTGTTTTTCCTATCTTGAAAGACTACTTTTATTTTTTTGCATTACACACGTTTTTTTTTATTTCACTCAAAAATAAATTTCTCATTCATTTTCTCAGTTATCAATACAAAATCTCCCCATACAATTATGAACGAAAATATATTTATTGTCACCACAGATTATTTTTATATCTTTTTTATCATAAATAATGTCTGAAAAAAATAATAAATTAAGTTTAATATTGATCGAAAAATAACATTGAAACATTAGAAATAGGTTTAGATATTAAAAAAATTATGTTAAGTTCGTCCTCTTTGTAACCTATGCTTAACTTTTGGTAAAAGAAAAAAAAAAAGTGTATTATAGTTACTACATTACAAGTATCAAAATTATGATTCACGGACCATTTTCACTTCAAATGTTTTCGGAAAAAATATTACATTTCTTTATTTAGAAAAGCTTTGATCAATTAATAAATACACTCACGTCATAAAGGAAAATAGTATTGTATTTTGCAACATAGTCAACTTAGTGAAAAGTAATATATTGACTGAGTATTTGACGTTATATATTTTAACAAACGAAACAACACAAAAATATCATCATATATGTTTCTCTTTCTTCTCGTTATTAATATATGTGTTAATATAAGATGAAAAATCACGAAAAAAATAAGTTTAAGAAATTATGTAAAAAGTTAAATATTTTAACTTTTAAAGTTGTGTTCATATTAAGAAATAGAGGTTATAAAAACATTAATAAATATTATAAAACCATTAATGTTTATGTGTGTTTAGAATTTATAGTGTGTTTGTTGTGTAATTTTTTATATACTAAATGTATTTTAGTTTATTTTTATATTTTAAAAAAATATTCATAATGCATTTCAATCTAATTTTAAACTAAAAAATCACTCAAACTAATAAGAAAATGTACAGTGAAATAAGAAAAATCACCGAAACTAAATCATGACGTTAACATTTTATTTTTTTTAGGACGAGTTCATATCTTAAACTTTTGTTTTATTTATTTATAGAAAGCTACCTAACAAGTTTTTCATAAATCTACACATTATCATCAATTTAATCATTATAAACATCACAACTTAATACTTGCAATAATATAAATTAGTCATTATAAATTACATTAAAATATTATTATATTTATCCTTTATTAGCTTTCAAAGTTTAACTAAAAAGATTTATAAAATTAGCATATTTTTTTAAAGTGTCATTTTTAAGATTACATATTAACTTTTATTTATTTATTCATTATAATCCTGCATTTATTTTAATATATTATTATATTCAATATTATCCAAAATATCATTATTTATATTAATAATTATATATATATATATATATATAATTACTTATTAAAGTTATTATTAAAATTCATTATGAATTATCTATAGTATATGAGGACATGCATGAATAATGACTCTTAAGATATGTAACTATTTTGTTGGTAGGAGATAATAATGCTCACTTAAAGGTTTAGAAATAAAGAGAGTCTCTGGATAGAGAATAAGTGTTTAATAGTGACGGTTAAAATGTCTATTTATAGAGTTTGTTTGAAATGGTTATGTTATTTTGTACAGATAGATTTATCCTTTATATTTATTTATTGAGTTTGTTTGAAGTTATAAAGTAGTTGTTTCCAGAATGATTTAGGATTATTTGTCTGTGTAGTTAAAGTAGAGTTAAGGTTTCAAAGTGTCAATGGTGGTTAGAGTATAGTTAAAAATGGTTAGTATGTGATTAAAGTAAGTTTAAAGCTGTTAGTTTTAAAGTGTGTTTATGACTTTTGAGTGTGTGTAGGTTAGCCTGTCTTTAGGATAATTTAGTAACTATGCAAGTTTGTTTAGTATATTTTTTTCTGCATCTGTGTTAGTATTTGGATGGAGGGTTTTTTTACTCCCATGAACTCTCAATCTGAAATCTTAAAAAAGAAAAAGAAAATATAAAACTCTTTATGAAAAGAAATTTAAAAAAAATGATAGAATACTTACATTGTGATTATTTTTTAACTAATATTGACCAAGATACAAGGGTTGTTGGGTTTCTAAGTTTCTTAAGCATCAATTATCTTATTATCTCTAGTGACTAAATTTTCTAAAAGTATCTGATTAATAAAGTTTTTAAGAACAACACATGCATAATGACTCTCAAGGTATCTAGCTGTTATGGACAATGGCTCTTCAGGTACATTACTACTCTGTGGGTGAGTGAAAATGGATTTAGAGATAGTGGATGACAATGGATTTGGATTTAGGAGTAACTGGTCATTTAGAAGGTGGGTGTCGTCTAAAAAATTTAGGGTAAGGATTTTCTTTGGCTGAAAGGTTTTTATTTATAGAGTTTTTTTAAGTTAGTAAATACTTGTGAATAGATATAGGGTTTTAAAGTTTTTAATTAGTTTTAGAGTGTACTTAAGTCTTTTGAGTGTGTGTAGGTTAGTGTAATTAGTTTGTCTTTTTTACAGTTGTTTGGAGTGTTAGTTAAGGTGAAGTTAGAGTTTTTAAGTATATGTGTATTTGTTAATGTGTAATGAATTTAAAGCTTTTATTCGGTTTTAGAGTGTGTTTAGAATTGTTGAATGTGTAGATTAGTGTCTTTATAATGTTTTAAAAAATGTGTTTACTGTTATTTTTTTTAATGTGGCTGAATTAAGTGTTAGAAAAAGTGTGTAGTTAGAGTGAATAACTTGGAAGAGTAAAATTATTTTGTTACCATTTACTTTATTAATAATAAATGCATTCACTAGTACTTCACAACATTACTCTCTAAAAGAAACACAAAAATGACAAGAGATAGAAATCATAAAAGAAAGAATGAACATTTCAAAACATTTGAGGTGTAGGAAAAAGAAAAAAAATATATGGAGGTGCAAATAGTAATTACGTAATTACATTATTATAATCAAAATTGACCTAAAGATAAACAAGTAAAGTCCGTTACTTAAATACCATTACTTTAAGCCTAAAAAGACAGGATACATTTTTTTCATACTTCCATGTTTTTGAAAATACCAAAAAGCATCCTTTCTGGATTGTTTATATTCCAAATTGCACAATGATCATATACGAATTTTCTTTTGCATTTTAGGTTACACAACCTAGAATACAATCTTTACATTTCAAATTGTATAATCAAAAATATAATTTTTGTAATTTATATTCTATATTGTATAATCTAAAATATATATTTTTCATATTCATGATTGTACAATTTGAAACATATTTTTTTTTTAATTTCGATTGTCCAGTCTGAAATACAAATAAATTAGGGAGTATTGAATTTCTTTAATTTTTGGTCAAAAGTATAATGGTCATTTTGATGAGTGTGTGGAAGTGCAGAGACAAAATACAAAGGTGTAGGAAGATAGTTATGGTTAATCCATTATAATTGTAATTTAAATTTGTTTTTCCTACCTAGAAAGACTACTTTTATTCTTTTGCATTATATTTTTTTTTCACTCAAAAGACAAATTTCTCGTTCATTTTCTCAATTATCAATCAAATATTTGTTTATTCTCACCACAAATCACTTATATCTTTTGTCCTAAATAATGTCTCAAAATAAATAGACTTTAATATTAGTTAACCAATATTTTCTGTCCTTAAAACTCCTAATATAAAATTTCAATAAAGAGTATACCTATATTAAAATATACATATATATATATATATTAAAATAAAAAAATTAGAAATAATTTTATATATTAAAAAATTATGTTGAATTGGTCCTCTTTGTAACTTATGTTTAACTTTTGGTAAAAAAAGAAAAGTTTATTATAGTTGTTACATCTCAAGTATCAAATTATGATGCTCGAAGGACTTCAAATGCTTTATGAAAAAAATATTTTACTCCTTTATTTGGAAAAACTTTGATCAAAACTAATAAATACAGTTTGATCTAAGAAAGTATAGTATTTTGTTAGACAGTAAACTTAATGAAAAATAACATATTGACTGAGTTTTTGACGTAATATATCTTAGCAGACGAACTAACATAAAGATATCATATATGTTTCTCTTTGTTATTGTATACTTTATTTGTCTGTTATTAATATATATGTTAATCTAACATAAAATACTCACTGAAAAAAAGTAAGTTTAAGAAATGATCTAAACATGTAAATATTTTAATTTATGAATTGCTTTCATAATAAGAAATAGAGGTTATAAAGACATTAATAAATATTATAAAAACAGTAATGTTTATGTGTGTTTAGGATTTATAGAGTGTTTGTGGTGTAATTTTCTATATACTAAATATGTTTTAGCTTATCTTTGTATTCTAAGAAAAATGTTCATAATGCATTTTAATTTAATTTTAAACTAAAAAAATCAGTCGAACTAAAAAGAAATAAGAAAATGTACGATGAAATAAGAAAATATCACTGTTAAAATTTTATTCTTTTTAAGATGAGTTCATGCCTTAAACTTTTTGTTATTTATAGAAAGCTACCTAATAAGTTTTTTTATTAATCTACACATTATCATCAATTTAATCACTATAAACACCACAACTTAATACTTACATTAATATAAATTAACCATTATAAATTACATTAAAATATTATAATATTTATGCATGGATTGTCAAAGTTTAACAATTTTTATAAAATTAAAGTATTTCTTTAAAGTGCTTACATATTAAATTTTATTTATTTATTCATTATAATTGTACATTTATTTTAATATATTAATATACTCAATATTATCTAAAATATCATTATTTATATGACAGTTAATTATATATATATATATATATATATATAATTACTTATTAATATTTTTCAGGTACATCACTATTTTGTGGGTGGGTGATAATAGACTTGGAGAGGATAGGTCACAATAGATTTTGAAAACATTTGTAACTAACGGCCTAAAAGGTGAGTGTTTAGTTAAAGATTTAGGATAAAAAGAATCTTTGATTAAAAAATATCTATTTTTAGAGTTTTTTAAAAATTAATAGATAGTTGCATATAAATAAATTTAAGATTTTAAAACTTTTAATTAGTTTTAAAGTGTAGTGAAGTCTCAAGTATAGGTTAGTATAATTAAATATTTTCTCACTAGAGCTGTTTGGAGTGTTACCTAAAATATAAATCACCAACGAAAAATATGATATTTCAAAACATTTGAGGCACGTAAATAAAAAGGTGTAAATAATAATTGCTTTATACAAATTTAAATTGACCCAAAGATAACCAACAAAAATCCATTACTTTAAGTCTAAAAAAATAGTTATTTCTAGTCCATTATACTTATTCAAATTTGTTTTTCCTACTTAAAAATATTATTTATTTTGTATTACACACAATTCTGTTTTTTTTTTTTTATTTCACTTAAAAATG
>Ga0209700_101875_pt1 | contig 43536 bp, 19 predicted proteins | sample SiratroredBW_FD_187528 | JGI IMG/M metagenome (GOLD analysis project Ga0209700, IMG submission 187528) | Root nodule microbial communities of legume samples collected from California, USA - Siratro red BW (SPAdes) (version 2) | ecosystem: Host-associated > Plants > Roots > Nodule | place: USA... | reverse complement strand
TTTTTTTTTTTTTTTTTGCTTTTAGCTCTGCTCGCACACGATTACACATATATACGCTCACCCTCACTCTTCAAATCCAGCTTAAAAGAAATTAATTGAGTATGAAACAATTTAGAACCTGAGCAAAAATAAAAATCAGAAGCAGGAAAAGAATAATACAATAATTGGAAGAAGAAGAAAAGATAAGGGCAACACAAAATAGAAGAGCTAAGCGACAAAGAGGTATGAATCTTCATTGTCTTTCGAAATGTGATGTTGCACAAATGCTATGTTTTACTGTTTTGTTGCTTCATTTTGATTTTTGAAAGCGTCATGCATTATCCATTCATGTTTCCGCCCTACTTTAACACTGCGACAGCAACCTTTAGAAGCCTCAAACTTCTGGTTCCCAAAACTAAGCCCTCTCAACCCTTTAATATTCTTCCCTCAATATCATCTCCATACCTGAACCAGAAAGCAAACGGAATAATGAATTGTAGAATAAAAGTAAAGCAAGGAAAGAGGAGAAGAAACCTAACCTCTTCAAGTCAAGAGCCTAACCCCAACCGACGTGGTGGTCATCGCCACTATCAAGTACAATCCCTTCATCGTGAAGCCTGCAATCCCTTTCTTGTCAAGTCCCTATTACACTTCCAATGCCAACACAAACAATATTCTAGAAGCAAACAATAATAGAGGAAAAATTGTCATGCCTTCATTTCCTTCTTTGTCGATGGTGCCACCATCAAGGAGAAACAACATCACTTCCCAAGTTGTGGCTGACCTAACTGTTAAACCCTAATCTTGATGCTGCTGGGAGCCCACACCACTGCCCAGGAGAATCGTGTTATCACCATCAAAGATCATCCTTGCCGCATTGGTGTCGCCATGAAAAACTACACCTTCATCGAGCCAAGTAATACTACCATAGGTGCTTCCGTAGTGCTTATTGCTGCTACATTCAAGTGCCCTGTGACCGAGCCGAGTGCCTTTAACCAAGTGCAATGTAACCTAGCTAAGTGCCTTTTAACCTAGTGTCCTGTAACCGAGCTGAGTGCCTTTAGCCAAGTGCCTTGTAATCGAGCTAAGTGCCTTGTAACCGAGTTGAGTGCCTTTTAATCGAGTGCCTTGTAATTGAGTTGAGTGTCTTTAACCCAGTGCCCTGTAGCCGAGTTGAGTGCCTTTTAATTGAGTGCCTCTTGTCGAACCTGAGTGTATTTTACTAAACAGAACTATATGCCTTTACCAAGCCCAAGTGCTTTCTACTAAATAGAATTGAATGCCTTCTACTGAACCTTAACACCTTTTACTGAACAGAACTGAGTGCTTCTTACCCAAATCGAGTGCCTCTTACCCAACCCGAGTGCCTTTAACTAAACAGAACCGAGTGCCTCTTATCGAACCCGATTCCAGATTTCCTTTTACTAAACAAAATCGAGTGCCTCTTATCGAACCCAAGTGCCTTTTACTAAGTCGAGTCGTGTGCGTTACCGAGTGTACCTTTTACCAAACAAAACCTAAGTGGTTGTTAGCAAGCAGAACCGAGTGCTTCTACTATAAGAAAAAAACTATTTAGAGACCAATTTTTAGCTACTAAATGAAATGGTTGCTAATTATGACCACAATAGTCACCAAATTAAATTTTGGTTGCTAAATAACTAAAAAATAAAAGTAATGATTGAATTTGGTGACTAATTAAGTCAAGATAATTGGTATCTAACATTAGCTACCAAGGTTTTAGTGATCTATATCATTAGATTCTAAATTGGTATCTAATTAAGTTAGAGACTAATTTAGAATCTAATGGTATAGGTCACTAAAACCTTGGTAGCTAATGTTAGGTACTAATTATCTTGACTTAATTGATCACTAAATTCAATCATTACTTCTATTTTGTAGTTACTTAACAACCAAAATCCAATTTGGTAACTATTTTGGTCACAATTAGCAACCATTTCATTTGGTAGTTAAAAGTTGGTCTCTAAATATCTTTTTTCTTGTAATGCTCTTACCAAGTCCGAAAGTGCCTTTTACCAAGTCGAACCGAATGCCCCATTTCACTAGGTGAACCAAGTGTGTTTTTCACTAAACCTAACTGAGTGTCATCGCTTGTCAATAAGCAGAACCTATTGTCGCCTCACGCCAAGCCGAACCGAATAACTCCTATGGAATCCACTGCACCCTCACATTCACTCTCTTTCCAATTTTTATTATTTTCTTTTTTTTCTTAATAAAAAAATTTTCAAAATTTTTAATATATATATATATATATATATAAATTTCAAAATTAAAAATTATCAAATACCCAAATAAACAATTTTCTAAAAAGAATTATGTAAATCCTTATTTCTCATCATGCATGGAAATACGTAAGAGCAAGGTCAATCGTTGTCGGGCATGAAAAATAAAAAAAAAATATTTTCTTTGTTTTTATTTGCATTTTTGTTTTTCTTTTGCAAAAAGTAAACATGTTAATTAACCAACTCATTTTACTGATTTGATTAAAGTTACCATCTTATGATGGGTCTTGTCGGGGTACTATTACTTTCTCCACACGTAACCGACTCCAGAATGCAAATCCAATCTCACGGGCCATTTCCTTTCCTGATTTTTCCATAGTTTTTCATAATAAACTATAGTGACGACTCCTTTTTCTTTTATATTATTTTTTTAATTTACTTTTTCTTTAGATCACCGTCCCCATCTTAATTTTGGATCCGACAACTGTCTAGTTGGATTGTCTAATCTGTTAAGCATTTACATTAGAATCTTTTACACCTTCATCTTTATAAATCTTGATGTTGCTGAGATGTTTTGATGAATCATTGGACCATCTACTACCCGTAATCACTAGACTGCCTAGTTAGACTATCTAATGTTTTTAACTGTTAGACTATCCACTCCACTAAAAATACAAGATTAGTAGAAATAACAATTAAGGTCAAAATAAACCCAATTATATGAATATTAATTGAAAAAGTGGGTTTATTATTAATTAAAATCCAAGAACATCATGATTAAAGCTTTTACGTAAGAGTAAAGTTATGGTCATCAGAGTGTGGCTACATTCCAAAAGAATATTTCGGTTTTAGTTAAGAGTGACTAAGTGTTGAAAAAATTTGCAAACCGAACGCCACTCTGTCCGGTTTATATTTTAAAAAAATTTACAAACTAGACGTCACCTTATCCGGTTTACATTTTAAAAAAATTTACAAATCGGATAGCTAGTGGGTGGACATCATCCGATTTACTTTTTTTTTTTAAATGTAAACCGGATGAGGTGTCATCCGATTTACATTTCAAAATAAAATGTAGACCGGATGACAGCTCATCCGATTTACTTTTTAAAAAAACATGTAACCTGGATGAGGTATCATTCAGTTTACATTTCGTTCCATCGAAAGGCCATTAACTTACTCATTCAGATACTACTCAAAGTTTTGATTCATTTTCACTTAACAGAAAGGGCAAGCCAAAGCGTGGTAACGAAGAACCCCATAAGACACTAATCCTGATCACACAGAAAATGAATTCCTGCAAGAACTAAACAGAAATAGCATGAACAAAATTTGGAAACGTAACCCCTCTGAAAATGAGAAACGACACAGTATTATCCTTCAGTTCCTTAATTCGTGGTCGTATTAGTGATATGAAGCTTCTGAATTGTTGATTCAATTTGATTTGATTTGATCACTTCTAATGGCATCGCCACTGATATTAACTGTAACTTACTATCTCCATACGAATAGAGATGAAGGAAAATGAAGGATTATGAGGGTGAAGGGCAATGCTACCTTTTCAATTTTATACTAAGGGCATGTTAGTAATTTCAGATGCAGTATGGAGGTGCAGGAAGACGATATGGAGGTGGAGGAATAATTCATCTTAATAAGTTTTGTTTGGGTTCTGTGTAGGTTATGATGCTTTCTGTTTAGGTTATGATGGGTTATAATGTGTTCTAATGGATTTTGTTAGGTTCTGTTGAGTTATGTTGGGTTCTATTGGATTTTCTTTGGGTTCTAATGGGTTTTGATCGATTCTTTGTGGTTCGAGGGTGTGCACTACGTAACAATTCTCCATTATCATATACAAATTAGAATGAGGACGAACTTAGAATATCAAATATAATTTACGTTCTTATAATATTTAATTTTAATAAAACCAATTTTTCTTTTTCTTAAAATTATTTAAAATAAAACCAAGTTCAACTTTTCTTTTTCAAATATTTATCCAAAAAAATTGAAAACATATTTTTATTACTATTTTTTTCTAAATCATATTAATATTTTTTATTATTATTCTAAAAAAATGAAAAATAAAATAAAAATCTATTTTATTTTATTCTTTTATTTTCTTTTGAAAAATTAAAAAAGACAATAACATTTAAACTTAAATCAAATGATTAATTATTTATTATTTATTATTTATTTTATTTTTAAAAAAGTAAATAAAATATTTCTACAAGAAGGATAAAAATCTAAATTGTATATTTTCTTGTATTTTTCCTCTCTAAAATGAAAACAAAAATAAAACAAAAGATTATAAAATTCAAACTTAAATTCCAAGCATTGATTAAGAATATATTTTTATTAATTTTTTTTCGGATGAAATTGGGTCTTGACAAGTTCCTTCAAACTTAAGGTAGTCTAAATAAAGTGAGAGAGACTCTCTTTCATATAATAAGTTTTCTTCGATGTAGTCAAGCATCATTTGGGAATAAACATAGTAGCAACATCGAGTCTAATCATTATCTTCTATTTCTACTTTGATATTCTCAAGAACAATCATTATCTTCTTGAACTCTTCTAATTGTTCATTGATATCCTTTTCACCAGTCATCTTGAATGAGTACAATGCTGGTTTCAAGTACAATCAATTCACCGAAGACCTTGTCATGTACAAGCTTTCTAACTTTCTCCATAACCTGAAATCATTACTTCCAGTGATCATCTTAACTCATCGTGATTTAGATCTATACTCACTACACCAATTTAATGTGGAATTAGGCACAACCTCACTAGAACAAATTTTTAAACACAAGAAAGCTTATAAGAAACTTGAAGAAATACAGAGTACAATGTAGTCCAATTAGGGTCTCAACGAACTCTAATGTATATCCACACATATTCAACAAGACTTGTGATTTACTTTATGAATCATTCGAATAAAACCCATGACTCAAGGCACATGCTTCCCATGAACTTACTAACTAGTAAGTGGACTATCAAATGATAAAATTTTCTAGTAACCGATGCCACATATTTGTACATACATTTATAGTTTTATTTTACAGTGAAAGCACTTTCCATGTGTTTTATTTTTTCTATGGTTAACTCATTTCCTTTTTCATGACCTACCCCCAGTGACCCAAGTCAAAAAATAAAGAGGTCACAGAGTTAGAGTTTCATCAGAAGTGACACAAAGAATTAGGCTTGTTTGAGCTTATTTAGGCCTCTAAACAACTGTTTGAACCCAAATTCAACCATGAAGGGATTCCTCTAAGGGCCAAAAATTAAAGGAAAAAATGCCAAAAAAAAAAGAGTGCATAGAGGAGTGGCGTGAATAAGGGCTAACATGGACAAAGGTTAGGGCTTGTGAGGAATTTAGGGTTGATTTGGAGGCTACTAATGCAAGGAATGGATTGCAACATGTCTACACGACAATGGATAGGATTTCAAGCCACTTGGCAGCTCCTAAATAGAAAGCTTTTTTCAGCAAAGCATAAGAAGCATGATGTGCACCTTGGCAACTTGCAATTGGAGATTTTTTAATTTTGAATTTAAATTTGAATTTTAAACTTTCAGATAAGGTTGGAAATGTGGTCAACTTCAAAACATTATAAATAAGTGCCTAGACTTCTTGTAAATTTAACATTGAATGAGTGAAGAAATTATGTTAAAATTGCAGTCCACTTATTTTGGAGTTCTTCTATATATATATTAGCATCTGTTTAAGAGTGTCTAGCCTAGAACATTTTTGGAAGTTGGACTCACCTCTTATAAATTCATTGCCTCACAGATTGATCTTCATTCCAACAAGTGCATCTTCTATTTCCAATACTTATGCAAATACTTCATCCATTTCCAATCCAAAAAGAACAAACACACACAAGAGGACTCTTTCAATTTTAGTAGTAATAAATTGGGTATAATTTACATATTTGATTTAATTTTGTACTTTTATTTCATCTAACTTTTGCTCACTGTCATGGCCATAACATTTTCTATAAATATTACTTTTGGTTGATTCCAATTGCATTGGATTTTACATTTATAGGATTTCAAAATAGACATGTGGTTTAATGGATTTCCAGTTCTCTACTATTTTCTATAAATTTTTTGAACTAGAGACATATTTGTTGTAATTTTGTAAAACAACCTATACAAATTGGATTTTCTTTGTATTAGGTTAAACTTTTGTAATTGGACTTATGGACCTAATTAAAATCCATATTGAGGTCCATGTTTACTTCATATTTCAAAGCATTTATATAATCTAAATATGCTCTAAGCTTGTACAAAAAAATCATTTAATTTTTTTAATTTTAGGAATTGTCTCTTCATCTCATTTTCTCTCTTTTCTATCAATTTTCATTTGGATTCTTCCCCTTCTCCTCTCGATTTCATTTTCTATTCTTCATCAATGGAGAATTAATCATTCAGGATCAATTCATGGAATCAATAACAAACAAGTCGAATTGAGTTTTGTAGTTATTTCTTAACTTTTGAGTTTGTGCTTCTCTTTTCTAATTTTAGATTTGCACTTCGTGATTACAATTTTCATTTTGATTTTAGAATTAAATTAGGAATCAAATGAATCTTAATTTGATAATTTCATTTAAATTAGATTGAATGATAATTTGATTAGATTCGTATAATCATTTTAATTGATTAATTGAATAAATTAATTGTTAAAACTTGGAATTGAATTTCTAAAAAATAGTGGCTTTTTCAATTTTGTAGTGTGTTTTAGTTTTTGTTTTGTATTTTGAAAATCCTAAAGCCCCAATTTTTAATTGATACAGAAAAAACTAAATGTTGAATACAATATACATGTGTCCTCAGATAATCAACGTAGATTGTGCTTTATATTGAAAATTTTAGTATCTTTTATTCCAAGAATGACATTAAGAATCAATATTAGACAAACTACACAATATAGGCACATCAAATGTTTCCCATCATATGATCCACAGAGCAGCCAACATATACCTTTTACAAATTTGATTTCTGAGTCAATGTCAACAACAACAATTTAACATTGTGTTGTCATTGTAATGTTTAAAATCTTGATGAATGCATACAAATAGATAAATTTATTTGATTTCACACATTAACACTATAGAAAATAAAATAACAAGTTATTTGAAAAGGTTGGTCTGTGTCAATCTTCTTGAAATATTATTACATTATAAGTTTTTCAAGAGTAAAATATGAACCAAACAGTACCAGATCATTATTGCTTATTTATATTTCTACTTTACGTAGAATGAGTTGAGCACCATATTGGGGTTGAAGGGTAATCACAGTAGTTGGAGCATGAGTATAGGTCGGAGAGAGTTCAAACGAGAAATGTTGTAAAATCATTGACAAAGCAATCTTTGCTTCCATCAAGGAGAAGTTTTGTCCAATGCATATCCTAGGACCCCCTCCAAAGTGAAATAGTGAAGCTATGCCATTTGCCGCCTTTAGAACTCCTTCAGCAAATCTTTCAGGTTTGAACTCTTTAGCATCATCACCCCAGATATCACAATCATGGTGAACCAAAATTATTGGCAAGGAAACTTGCATTCCAGCGACTAATGATAGATTTCCAAGTTTCACATCTTTACGGACTTTTCGAGCAAGACCAATTACTGGAGGGTATAACCTAAAAACCTCATTTAAAATCATGGTAACCTGTTGCAAAAATATTCTTAGTAATTACTTAGAGCAAGTTATTCAATATCAAATGATAATATGAACTTACAATCTTAAGGTGACTCAGTCCATCAAAATCTGGTTTTTGATTGCCAAAAACTTGTAAGACTTCCTCCCTTGCACGTATTTGCCAATCAGGGTACATACTTAATAATAGCATTGTCCAAACAAGCAATGATGAAGTGGTCTCCTGTCCTGCAAAGTAAAATAATTTGCATTCCCCAATAACATCTTCAATATTCATTCCAACATTCTTGTTGTTTCCATGTTCTTGAATTTCCTTGTGGTTTGATTCGAGAAGTATATCTAACAAATCATTCTTAGTTGCTTCACCCGCTTTTAGTGCTTTCTCTCTATTGTTAATAATATCCATAAGTGAAGCTTTTATTTTCCTGTCAATCGTGATTATCTTTCTATGGGTAGCAGTGGGTAAAAACCTACGAGTGAACATAAATTAATCATAATTTGAAGGGAATTCTCTTTTCTATATCAAAATATTTCTATATGGTCTTTTCCATGATAAACAATTTGATTTTACAAGTTGAAGTAAAGAAATATCACATAATCATTTCACAGTATTTTGTAAAATGGTTGTTGTAAACAATAAGTTTCTTTGATTCCTAATCAAAAGTACCGTTATCTAATCACAATGTCATTTACCAAAGAATGACAAGTTTGGTTTAGTCAAACAAAGATAATCCAAAATGCTTGATCACTTAATTCTATCAAGTAGTCAAATATACATATTAGTCTTACCTCGATCCCGGGATGTAAACTTTCAACATAAGTTGAATCGTAAGTTCATTTTGCTCTTTTAGGAGTTGAAATATTCTTGTTCCTTCTTCATAACTACTTCCAAATGCTGTTCGAGAAATAGCGTCACAAGCCAAATTCTGAAGGAAAGGCCATACATCCGTTTCACTTGATCCATTCAAAGATAACATTTCGTCCCATTTGCTAATAAGATTGTCACAACATTTGATGAATAGTGGTAACATACCCTGAGGTGTAACGAAGAAATAGCTAGGTATTAAAATTTCCATGTCATCCTAGGCGGGTAAATATTCAAACTTCCCATCATGTTACTTGTACACTAACAAATTTCACTTGAAAGAGAATACATTTTTGTGGAATAACTTTTACATGAAAAAAAAAAGAACACGTGCAACACAAATAACGTTGTTTTCCTAATGTTTTTGAAAGGCAAATTAGTCAATATATAAAATCTATATCTAATAAAAACAAACCAACCTTCAACTTCTCCAAATTGAAAGCAGGATTGATGATCTTTCTGTGCTTCCTCCACTTTTCTCCCTCGTGGCTTACAAGCCCAGGAGCTAGTAACCTGACTTGTGGATTGATCCTAATCTTTCCGAAGTCATCTGTCTTGTTTAATACATCTTTGATTAGCTCTGGATCACTGAGGGTCACCCTCGGTACCGGTCCAAACCAAATAAAAGAGTTTTTGCCTACATACCATCAACAAACAATACGAATGTGCTTCAATTAAATATGAAAAGGGACAAAAATAATTCAAGATTAGAATTGTCTATATTAAAAACATGGAAATCAAAGGGAACTCCTTTGTACAATGCGATAGAAAGACTCCAAAAAAAACAGAAAATTAAGACCCAATTCTGAGAAGGACCAGCTCCTTGGTCAGAGAAACATCAGTACCAATTAGGAAAACTTTTCACTCCCTACCTCATTCAGTTACCCGTAAGCATAGTCATTCCCTCCCAGTCCCTCTATGCTATCTGTCCATATAGTTATGCCTTCCACTCTTTAAGCTGTCACCTCTCTTTTCTCTCATACCCAAATTCTCTAGTCTCCTTTTTTCCCTCCTTCTATACTATAGACGTTAAAATTGGCCCTCGTAGCAAATCTGTACATTAATTAGCTTTTAATATTGACTGTCTACGCATGTTTTTGTATGGTCAAAATATACTCATCTCGTTGATATAAATATGGCACACCATATACAAGGCTTCTAATTCATATGTAAGATTTCTAAGCATATACTCCCCAATGATCAAACTAAATAAACATGATAAAACAATGCATGGTAATGCAAAATGATAGGTATCAGACTGATATTCAAAATAGAATGATACAGAAATAGAAACCATGCCTTACAATCTTGAGACAAATATCTCAGAATAAGCTAGCAACACAGAGCGAAAACAAAAAAGGGAAGAAAGATAAGAAAGAATGAGTATTTTCCTATTATCCTAAAAAAATATTGGTTCACCTTCTTATGTTTCAAAATGGCCCATTATGGAATGAACGATGTACACATAGGAACCAATAAAAAATGTCCTTATTCTCATAAACCTTACTGCCTTTACCCTGATCGTTGGGTCAATGAGGCTCTATATTCCTATACACGAGTTATGGGCCTATCAACACCCTCTCCTATAAATTCCACCTTGTCCGGTGGAAACCTGGAAAAACTTTGCATATGTTCTCAAAATTTTCGTAGGTGCCCTTATGGTCTGGCAGATTATTCCACTTTATAAGAACTTCATTTGATCAATTCAGCAGCTTGTAATTTCCCATCCTCTGAGAGGAATTTTGAGAATTGTTTCCAAGAAACATCAACAGTCACTGCTATCTATATTTGGGACATACGGAAAATTAGATGTACTTTAGCCTTCAAGGGCAGTTCCATCTTATAAGCCACTAGCCCTACCCTCTCAATCATAGCACAAGAACCATACAACTTGGAACTAAGCTTTTTCGTTGACCGTTACGCCAAATATCCCAATTTGTACCTACCTGAATTTCACATAAACCAAGTCTCCTACCTGAATTTCCACCTCTCTTTCTATATTTGTACTTTTTTTTCTTCATGTAAATCCCAATTTCATTCTAAACTCCGGTCATATATGTTCCGATACTTTCTTTCCCATCCAAAAGAAAAGAAAAGACCAAGCACATAATTTATAAGAATAGAAGCATATACCTTTGGGAATTGTGTTTCGTGTTTTAGACCTTCGAAGCATATTTAGACCTTGCCCGCCTACACCTTTTGGCTTATGCAAAATGGAACAGATCATTAATCTGCTTTATTAGTTTAAATTTGTATGCCTTGAAAGTTCACCAATGCTCTTCTTCATCCATTATATCATGTGATGTTATATTCTAGATGATTGAATATAAACCTACTTTCACGTCATTTGTAAAGACAGGCATCCCCAAATTATGATCATTAAGATGTGACATGTTGATTACATTATGCACGGTACAAAGTAGTTTGTTCTAACTAGTTTTAGTATTCTAATTGGTCTTATCTCAAGTTATTGTGACAGATTCAGTAAACGAATTCATTCATAATGAACAATTTTCATATAAAGATATAATTGAACAGATAGAAGTTTAGTATCAGTCTGAAATGTCTCCCAGAGATTTCTTTGTACTGCTGCAAATGTCTTTTCAAACTACAACTAATTGGAGTTATAGGTGCTGATAAAAAGTGTAAATACGTAAAACTAACGAATAAAATTTGAAATGCTAGCTTATCAATGAAATCCACTTAGCTACTATGTAGCTTTTGGAATTTGTCAACCTGGTGGGGGCACTCAGCAGTCACAGTTAATTACTTACGTACGAGAAAAGTGTCCAAATTATCTTTTATGAGATGTTTGGTAAGAGAAAATTAGAGGGGCAGAAAAAGAATTGAATTGGAAAGAAATTTTAAAAATAGTGAACTTACTTTACTTTATTATTTTTCATCTAAATTCACTTGTATCTTTCTTTCATTTTATTTCTCTTCTACCAAACACTCTTTTAACTTATTTCCAGATCAATATCATTTGTTCTCCTCGGTACCAAACTTACCCTTAACCTTGGTCGAACATCTTTTACTCATTTTACAAGCATATAGAGAAAAAAAACATCTAGTAATATTGAATTGCAGATACATTCTTATAATATCAGGCAACTTACCGTCGGTGGTTCAGTCACACAGTACTTGAACAAAACAAAAGAAGAGCTGAACAATGAAAGACATAACAACAGTTGCAAAAAGACACTACAAAAAGGAACGACGAGCATACCATGTGTGTTGACACTGTGATGGATATAGGAAGACACACGCGACACTATGTCGTGAGAGAAGAGATTCATGGGTTTGGACAAGGCTTCCTTTCTCATTTTCGCAAACTCATTCGTGTCTCCAACGAAAAACGTATATGGATTGCCTTGAAGGCCTTGCTCTCTGAGAAGCCTTTCAAGTCTCTTTGGAGTGAACCATAACCAATTCAGGATCCTCCATGCCCATATCAAAACAAGTATCAGAATGAGCATCAGAATCATGGCAAACGCTGCTTCCATTTCTCTCTCGCACAGTTTGGTGGAGCAAACAAAACCAAGAAAGTTTATCACTAGAGGAAGGTCAACGATAGATTTAGAAACATAATGGTTGTTTGGCTTTGGAAACCCCTATGATACGCTCCAAAAATTTAACTTTGTCGAAAATATTCCTTTTACCTATAATTATTAAGTCATTGTGTTTTCTTGTTTTCGTCGTCTGTAACTGCTATGATTAAGTGATAAAAGAAGCTGTTACTTTTTCAATTTAGCACTTAATTAACTAAAATGTATTTTATTCTAATTTAAAAATCTTATCATTGTTTAGAAAATATTCAATATAATATTTATAACATAGATGTTAATGTATTTTTTTTGGCTTACTCTTTTTTCTCTTCTACTTTTACAGTTGTGCAATAATTTTATAAGAATTTTATTTCAAAACTTGATTTTGAAATTCCTAATATGGAAAGACTTTTTCTTTATTCTGTAAATGGATCGTGTCTACTAGGCACGACTTTAATAGAAATGTTAAAGTCATTGTGAGAATGACACGTCTATAATTAAGGTTAATTAAAAGTAAATATTTTTATTTTAAATGAAGTCATCCTAAAGTAGTGTCTTTAGTTAAAATGAGAGTACTCTGAAGTCTTATTAGGATAGGATAACTTTATTATAATGTCATTTGACTTGAAGTAGTTTATGCTGGCACAACTTTGGATTCGTTTTAAGTTAAATTCAAGTGGTGCATCTCTTACACTGAAGTCATGTATTAGATAATCTTTGTTATATAACTATTAGACAACCCATGTTATATGTGAATTAGATAGTTTAGGTTGTATATCTATTATACGATCTATGCTATAAATGCATTCGACGGTCTAGGCTATATATAGATTATATGGTCTAGGTTGTAAATACATTTGACAGTTGATCGTTGTCATTTTACGAACAAATTAAAAGAATTCTAGTGTAGACCATCTAATGTAGTGCTAGATCGTCTAATACCAAATAGATTATAGTATAGATGTAAAAAAGTTAAATCTAAGTCGTCGCCTAATAATCCAAGAGTAAATAGTTATTTTATGTTCAAAACTCATCTACAAAGTCCATTCAACGGTGCATTCTTCATTAGTTATTTTAAGATTATTATTCTTCAATTCTCTTCTCACGTCAACTTAATTGAACAAATGTTTATCAAATTCAAGAAAATTTTATTAGTAAAACAAGTGTCTATTGACATATTCTGATAAAACTTAGGTATTAAATTTGTACACTTTTTAATAGCCAAAACTCATTAATGCAAATAGTTCCACCAAAAGTTTCCAAAATTCAACCTAATCAAAATTCACACTTCACGTCAACCATAAAGTTACAAATATAATTGACATTTTTAAAATGAAAAAGAATTTATTAAAAAAAAAAAACATAAGGAAGGAGGATTAGGCTTCCTCCTCCTAACCAAACCAAGGGAAAAGAAGATAATAAAAAAGCACAAAATTAAAAATTTCTGTAATGTTTAGTAATATGACAAATAAATATTGAAGAAAATCCGAGGAGAAGAAGTCAACATCAAACGGAGTTAAAATTGTAGCTCGAAATTCTTAGACATATAGAAGATGATATCTTTTAAATTTTTATGCTACTCAAACATATAGTTTTGCTATAATTTTGGTATCATCTATATAAGAATTGAGAGATAACTTAAAAAGAAATTAAATGTTACATCATTCATATATTAGATATGACACTACTAAATTGATTGAATTGACACTATTAAATTGATTGAATTGAATTTCTTAAATATTGTTGGTGAAGGACCATCTGATAGACCAAACATTGTACCTACTACAATAAGTATGGCTAGAAAAAGGAAGGAGGAAGAATGTCTTTAGAAGACTATTCTTTTATAGAAAGTAGATTATTAAAATTTTCTTTTTTTCTGTGTAAAAATTTAGTTTATAAATAAGTGTTGAAATAAAGATCAAATTAAACATTTTCTCAACTTTCTCTAAAATAATCTCCACGGTACTTTTCTCTAGTCTTCATTCATGCGTGTTGGTTGATCGTCATATAAGTTTTCCTTTTATAGACTCATACTTTGATGAATATTATTATACTGAAATTATAATTTTTGGTTTCAATTTAATTGTTCGTAGAAATATAAATTTTTAAAACAGAAATAATATTACCTTTCAAATTTACGGTCATTGTCATGTTAACATATTGAACAAAACATCTGATAAAACCTAAGTATTAAATTGGTAACTGGACAAATGGATGTGAGTTATTTTTAAACAAAAGATTTTAAATTCGAGTTTAAAGAATTAAAAGAACTCAGTTAAAAAGAATCTTCCACGCGGTCATGTAAAACAAAAAGTAAAACTTTCTAACTCTAATTTTCCTTTTCTCACCATGCAATAACTTTTCTTTCAAAGAGTGTTAATTCAAGGCATTACTTCATTCATACACTTCAATTTGGGTCTTGAAAATTAGTAAAACAAAACAAACATTTATCCCCTTCTCAACATTTAGTGGTACCAGAAGATTAAACATTATCAGTAATTATATCTAATTTTGACTGAGACAAAGCTGATATTACACATTCAGATGATCTAGAAAGTTAAAATTATTATATATTAAAAGATAAAAGAACATAACATTGAATAGTGAAGAAAAAAATTGCCTCTTTCTTCTTGTCAATTTTGCTCATTGCTATCTTCTCTTTTTTTCCATTCTTTCTTGTAATGCGTGCATGAGTTGAGTTGTGATTATGACGTGTGTTGCACTACTGTATCTGTCTACGCATCTTCCTCGGGCTGATGAAACTCATTATTTAACATGACTGAAAATAGAAGTTAGTGGAGGAAAAGGAAATTAAAGTCGTGAAATTTAGAATGTTTCTAAAGAAATATTTCTTTTAAGGTGAATAATTATAACATTCAAATTTATAAGAAAAATTTTGCTATTTAGGATAAAAAAAAAAATAAACTATGCAGTGAATTTATTATGGACGGTTTCTTTTTGAGAACTTCACCAAGTTAATATTACTTTAAGTTACCTATGTGAGTTTATATAAAGATTTTTGTAAAAGAAAAATAATAAAATTAATTTCTTTATAAATTAAAATTAGCTTATATAAAAGTTAAAAATAAAAATTTAAAACGATTGCTTGATAATTTTTTTATATAAAACCTAATTTTAATTGGTAAAAAAGTTAATTTCAATTTTTTCTTTTAAAGTTTTCAGGTAAAAATTTGTTCAAAACAAAATTTTTCAAAAACTATATGAAAGAAATCCATCAAGTTAATTTATGCATAAATTAATTTTAATTTATTTCATTTTGCTTTTCAAAATTTTTTCTCTTAAATACCAAATGGTGAAATAACTGGCTTTAAAGAGAGTTGAATGGAGTCTGAAATCCATACAAGTGAAAACACAAAGAAAAATCATTTAATATAAGAACAAATAAATACAGATAAGACAATTTTATACTAATTCACCCTTATCACTTAAGTTACGTCCAATTATTTTTTGAACAAACTATTTAAGATATTTTACTATATAGTAAACATTTACAATGAGTATACAAATATCTTCAGGTTTCACGAGTGTACAAACCTCACTAGGTTACACAAGTACATAAACTGCTCCAGGTTACCCGACTACACAAACATCTCTAGCTTAAACCAATCCCCATCTCCTCTTAAGACTGAGACCACTCAAGATGAGAAAAAAACACTCTCAAAGATAACACAACTAAAGTTCACTTCATAGTAGTGAAGGATTACAAAAGATTTTCGCATAGCCCCACTATTTAAACACTCAAAATATAAGCAAGATAATGTTGTAGAAGTTATCAAAATTTGGTCAACACTTTGGGCACCCTTATGAACATTATTTTTCTTTCTCTCTGAAATGCACTGTGTTTCTCTATGTTCTTGATCATTTCTCACTTTTTGTTCTCTCGTTTCTCATGCCTCATCTTTAAACAAATACAATGTTGGAAGTTGAATGGTAGTTCTAGATAATTCAGCATATTTATCTTAATCTCTTGCCCTTTGAATGCTTTACATAAAAACTTTTGGCAGTACAAGAAATTTCACTATTACCTACTGATAATTATATGCGGATCCAAATCTGTAGGTAAATTAGAACTTACGTATAAATTTTACATATGAATTAATATCTGTATAATATGGATTTTTCCATATGTAATAGCGAAGTAGTTTGGTAGGAAGAATTCATAGGAAAAATCTATAAGTAATATAGCGTGTTGGGGTGGGAAATTTTTTAAAGGATATTTTTTGTATGTAATGGCAATTAGATTTGTAGGTAAGTAAAGTCATGCATTACCTACTGATTTTACATATAGATTATAATAAATGTTGTTTTGAAAAATTAAATTTTTAAATGAGTTTTATTATTCAAAACGCAACTTTCATTTCCTTCCTCAGTTGCCTTAAGAAGCTCAACCTCAAGACTTGTTCTTAACTACAATCATTCATGTCTTCCATATAACCTAAAATCAAAGTTGAATAAAAGAAGAGGAAGTTGGTTTACCGTTTGCAAGTGAACCCGATGAGAAATTTGTCATAGAGTAATTTCATATCATGGTATTGATACATTTTTAGGTCAAAAATAAACTCTTTCTATACTTAGAACTTGTTTAATTCTCAATTTTTAAGTTGTTAATTAATAATTGATTGCGAGAGTCAAGAGAAGGATTTGATATTAATTCAATTTATTTTTGATGAAATTTATCAAGAAAATATTGGATGGGAAGAATTAGGATTGAAGTTGTGAAGAAGTGAGAAAAAGAAGCAAATAAAGTTAAACCCAAGTCAATCACATTGGCCTAACTTGGAGAAACCCTAGAAGTAAAGAAGCGACGGTGGCACCTACGCATGCAACATGGGCTCAACGTAGGTACTGAAATAGTAACAAAATCCACTTGGCTTATCTTTTTAATTTTTTAAATATCTTATCAAAATTTTAATTTGTCCTAAATATGAATTTATTATAATTATCTTATATTACACAAATAATTTGAGAAGAATGATAATTTTATTACTTGTTACATTGCAATTGGTCCACTTGCCATCATTACAATTTTTTGGCATCGTTGCTAGGGACTTGTGTTTCAATATATCACAATTGTGCATTTATAATTCATTTAGAATGATTTTAATTTTATTTTTTACTTTTACTTTTAATTTGATAGGTAATTATTAGTTAGACTAACTTGTGGTTTTAGGTTTTTGGCTACTTTTTGTGCATGCAAGGGTTTATTTGTATCAAGGGGACAATTTCTTTAGATCTATTACTTAAATATTCGGAGATCGAGAGAACTGCAAGAAGAAACTTGTTTGACACAAGAAGAACAGAAAATATAGTTCAACAACAAATTCCTTAATTTTCTTTTCAAAATCCACAAGTTTTTTCAGGAAGCAGTGATGGCTGAAGGAAATCAAACTCAGAATCAGAGAAAGACCATAGGGTACTCAATTGCTTATGCAAGTCCTAGAGAATTCACTAGTATAATGAGGCCCACAATAAACAAGAGAATTGCTGAGATGAAGCTAGCTTCGTTACAACTGATAAGTTCTCATCAATTTTCAGAGCAAATCATGAAGATCCACATACACATTAAATGCAAACATTGGATATGAATGGAAATATTCCCTATTTAAAGCCACCATAGAACCAAATGGATATAGGGAGCTAGACAGAAGGAAAAGAGACTCCTGAGAGAGAGACCACCAAAATTTTCTTAAAAAAACTTTCCTCAAGAAATAACATCATTTCACAATTCACCAACAGTAATGGATGCACCAAATCCTACACTATCTTTCTCTGCAAACATTTTAGCTTTCTTCCCTAGAAATGATCGGAGGACAAATGTAACAGAGAATTCAGTCACATTCCGAGGTGTAGCCTATACAGTTTTTGCCTTCACAAATTTTGAAGATGTACCTTTAGCACTAGAAGGATCTGTGGTGACTACGTTCTACATGCCACCTTCGATCCACAACAATCCAATAATTAACTTGTTTGTTCGACCCATGTGATGAAGCCACATATGTTTGATAATTTGTATGATATGTAATCTTTTGTAAGATTAATATATATATATATATATATATATATATATATATATATATATATATACACACACACACACACACACACACGAAGCATAAGCTTAATAAATATTGTATGATATGTAAAACTTTTGCAGAGGAGAGGATATGTATAATAGATGGTATATGTATAAAAATAATAGGTACGATAAACTATAATCATGCAAATCAAAAGTGTATGTGGAAGATGTAAAATTGCTTATTGATGTAGATTATGGATGGAAACATGGTGATATATTCTCACTTATGTTTCTTACTCATAAGTTATCAGATACAATAAAATATTAAAAATTAGCGAAAAATATGGTTAATATTTTAATTCAATAAACATAACAGATTTAGTTTTTTATACTACATTAACACAATAGCAAGTCTGAAGAACTTAGATTATTCATTTCTGACACGAGCCTTAAAATAAAAGAAAATTAACGTTTTGGAGTAAGATGATGCATGTTAACTTATACTACAATTACTATTCACAAGCCAAAGAAAATATTTATGGCTATCATGTTGATGTGCATCTTATGCATTTAAAACAGACGTCTAATTTTTATCGAGAGAATACAAAACTTTTAGTAAATAGACATTAGTAAATTTTAGCCTGAAATTGTGCTAACTAATTAAAGTAAAATAAAAAAAAAGGTTTTGAAATGAGGAAGAATAGAAATTTACGTTTTCTCCTTTTCTAGGTTTTTAAAGAGTTAAAATATATTTCTATTTTTTTAGTTTAATTTTTTTTAGTCTCAATTTTATTTTAGATGAGTAACACCTCTTCATTATTTCTACAATTGATTATGATGATAGTTTAAAAATATTTCTTTTCTAGCTTCAGGTATTTATTAAATAAGTGATATTCTATACATATAATCCGCTTCCACCAAATTCAGTAAAGGAGTGAAACCCTTACACTGAATTTTATACTATTAATAATAATAATTTGGGACGCCATATTTGGAGCGATAATCTTCTCGATACAAGATTTCGATCTCTAGTGACGATTTGTAGCCCTCTCGTCCTCAGAAGGTCAAGGTTGCAATCTCACATTCTTTTTCTACAATAAATGACATATGACCCTCTCTCGTCTTTGTATAAAGTCAACAAGTTTTGAGAGAGAACGACGATAGTTTGGAACACCACATTTGGATGAGTAAACCCTAAACTAAACAATCATTTGGGACGCCACATTTGGAGCGATGATCTTCTCGATACAAGATTCTCAATCTCTAGTGAAGATATGTAGCCCTCTCGTCCTCAGAATGTCAAGGTTGCAATCACACATTCTTTTCTACAATAAATGACATATGACCCTCTCTCGTCTTTGTATAAAGTCAAAGTCTCAATCATGTTGAATGCGTAACCCTCTCGTCCTCAAAAGGTCAAGGTTATGACGTCATTCTTTTATATTTTTTAAGTTCTTAATTTTGAAAAATATTTTTCTTTTCATTCCGAACGAAATCAGTTATTTCTGTCTTTACTTATCTTTTACTCTAATAATTTAAAAATTTAAATTTTTAAAGTTATTTAGTAAAAGCTAAGTAAATAAGGACAACTGCCAACACCCGACTTTGTCCGGGTGAAAAATTAAAAAATAATTTTATTCATATTCATTTTCTTTTAATTCATAATCATAAAAACTTTTAGAAAAGTTAAATCAAATTAATTTAAAAAAATTTAAAAAATAATAACAATAATAATAAAAAATCATAAAAGGTAAAAAATAATAATAATAATTAAAATAAAAAAATAAAAAAATAAAAAAACATAAATGAAAAAGAAAAAAGAAAAAAATAATTCAAAAAGAAAATGTATAAATAAAAATATTAAAAATAATAATGAAATAAATAATAAAAAAAAGGATGCGATACGATTTGATTTGGGGGAGGCATGAAAAAGGAATGAAAATATGATTACTCACCAATATGGAAATAGTAAACGTGAAACAGGGCTACGGTAAAGGCATGGAATCGTCAGAAAATTTCATAATATATATAAAAGGAACAACATACACACTTTAGCGGGGGAGACGGTCATTTTATTAAGAATACTTATACAAGTTCATTTAAGGAGAAAAAACAGTAACGAAGATAGCCAATTTTGAGTTGTCGGACAATTCTAATTGATAGACGAAGGAAATATCTCAGTGCTTCAAGAGGTAAATAATGTTTGATTCTTCATGATAATGTTTCTGATTATCTAGTTATTGAACATGTTTTTGTTGTAATTGTATTAAACTATTTGGATGCTTGATATGTGCTTAATTTGTTGTTCATCATCTGTAAAATAAATGATAAGCATTGAATCGCATCTGAAATTTTGCTTAAACCACATAAGAATTCAAGAAAAACGAACTTGATGTTTTTTCCATTTTCCCGTCGTGAGTGTTTTATCAGCGCCACAAAACCATTCAAAACACAAACTCATATTAGCCATCTCTGTAAATCAATTTCAATTTCATCTGAAATGCACAGGATCTTAGAATTTTATGACTCTCACATCTATATAGAAGAGAAACGCACCCAGATCCATATTCTTTAATGATCTCTGTTAATCTTCAAATGCTCTTTGATGATCTTTATTAATCTTGGAATTTTCCCCTCTCTTCCTTCTATCCCTTATTCTTTTCTTGATGGTGAGAAAAGAAACCGTACACATTCAACAGTCAAAAATACAAACGTATATTTTATTTATTTATATTTTGAAGGGAGAGGAGAGAGATTTATTTTACATTATAATAAAATAAAACCCTACTAACTTTATTAGCCTCGTAAGGTAACAACAATCACATTGACCTTTCTTTTACTAAAGTCAGCCCTATAAATTACATGGACCATAATTATAATAATATTTATTTCAAATATTCCTACAATCTCCTCCGGCCACCGCAAGCCTCCTTCTGATCACCGTCAACCCTCACCATGTTCCTCCACATTCTTTGTCGTTGTCGAGCCGTTCCACAACTACCACAACTTCTCCCTCGTCAATAGCCATGGAATAAAGAAGCTGTAACAAGTTGTTCTTTGCGTCGCCCATCATGATCTCATCCTAGTGCCACCATGCTTCACTGTCAAAGACGGTGTCTTCCCTGCCTCCATCACCTCACACAAATCCTTCACGCACCCCTGTTAAACACCAACACTGAACCCACACATCACTAAGCCACACATTGTCGCACTCACAACCTCCACCTCTTGCCAAGCCTTTACCATTAAAGCATAGCACTTGTCACTGGCGATACTTGTTGAGGGTATGTGTCACAGCCGCATAAGTCAACCGTCACAACCACCGAACAACCACAGCCATCACCTCCCACAAATCCTTCAAACACCCCTGTTAAACACCAACGGCAGTCGCGTCACCATCGTTGATAGCTCGCGCCACCGCGAGCCACCGCTTGAAGTTCTTTGCCATGTTCATGCCACCGTCACCTCATTCTCACCCTTTCTCCTTCCTATCCATCACCACATTGCCATCAACCTTCCTCCAACTCCACGCGTTCACTCTAGCAATCATCGTGCTCCGTATTTGACAAACACAACACCTCCACATTCACTCCATCCCTCTAAAGCCCCCTACCGCCGCTCCTACACCTCAAACGTCACCAAGCACTACCAACCCTCTATCCTCTCCAACTTCATACGCCGCTCGAACCACAACTTCCTCCTCCGCCACGCCATAAACCTCCACTATCATCGTGGTACCCATGTCGCCACTTCTCTCCATATTATTGGAAATCTTTGAACATGCCATTAAGCTATTTGTGCCGCTGCCTCCAAGTTGCTATGTTCAATCTTAATTTGATTTAGGGTTCCAACAATTGCAATACAACAAAAGGCAACACTGAAATCGGATGGGCTCTCCCAATCCATTTGAGCTAAGCGGAGGGTATTGAAAATGGATAAAGAGTAATGTTACTTTTACATCTACACGTGGCATACCTCCAGTTGATACTGTTGATGTGGCGAAAAGTAATAATTTTTAAGCCAGCGTGTAAAGGTTTAAATTCAGAAACCCAAAAGTCACTCTCGCTTTCTCCACTCTCACTCTCTCAGTCTCTGACTCTTCACTCTCTCACTCTCGCTCTCAAGGTCCCTCTGCACTCTCACTCTCTCGTTCATTGTCTGGCTCTCTCGCTCTCTCTTCGTCCACTCTTTGGCTCTCTCGCTTTGTCTACGTCTCTTCGTCTCTGTGCTCTCAAGTCTCTCTTCGTCTTTGTGCTCTTCGTCTCAGCAAAATGTTAGTTTTTTTATTTTGTTTATGTTGGAAAAGCGTGTAAAGGTTGTTCTTTTAAGTGATTTTTTATGCAAAAGGATGTTTTTTTTTTGTTTATGGAATGATTTTCGTGTAAAGTTTGGGTTTTCATGTGGTTTTTGATGGAAAAGGAAGTCTTTTTGGTGGTTTAATAGTTTTGTTCTTGGTTGATGCTGGATTTGAAAAGGTTTTTGCGTTTGTCGTTTGATTTCCGTTGGTGGTTGAAGTAAAGTTTGTTTTTTAATGTCATTTACATGATCATTCATGGTTCTTGGTTGAAAAAAAGAATGTTTTTTGTAAGTCTTTTAAGTGATTTTTCATAGAAAATGATGTTTTTGTTTGTTTGCCGTTTGATTTCCATGTAAAGTTTGTGTTTTTATATGCCTTTTGGATAGAAAAGGAAATATTTTTGGTGTTCTGTTCTTCGCCGTTGTTGGAATATAAAAGGTTTTCGCGTTTAGGGTTTGATTTTCATTGGTGGTTGAAGTAAAGTTTGGTTCTTTATGTGATTTACAATGTTCTTCTTGGTTGTTGATGGAAAATGAATGATTTTTGTAAGGGTTTTAGGTTTGTAATGTTTGAATCTATTTGTTTTGGCAAGTGATGAACACATGTGTGTTAAGTCGCCAAAACATGAACTAAGGTGTCCCCATGTCAAAGAAGGGGTAACCACACGTGTTTTGTCAAACAATAAGTGGTTCCGAGCTTACAAAAAAATAGTGGTTTCCCATGTTCTAACGAGGGGACATCTCAGTACAAGCTTTGGTGACTGAGGAACAAAACACAACAACATTATCCACAATGAGCTACGAAACACAAACGATTCGTGTTACATACAAATTTACACATTTTCATGAATCTGGTGTTATATTTTATGTTACATCCATCAAACGGTTCATGTTATATTTTGCTGACATGGTCTTTACAGGTGTATACTATTCAATCTGGTGGATTTGTGTCACTCCTCACATCGCTAGAAAACACATAGGAGTCAGCATCTGCAACTGGTTACTCAAGCTTTAACGAGGGGATACCTTAGTAGATGTTTTGGCGACTAAATGCATTACGACCATTTTGGCATTTTAAGTTCTTATGTCCTTCAGTAACAATCCTGTGAATTGCTTCCATGATCCTTTTATGTACCAAAATATGCTAAATTGATATATGTGTGCATAAATAACATCTATCAACCTACAAAACATCAGGGGTTACCCACGTTTTAACACGAGGACACCTCAGTTCACGTTATTGTCATCAGTAGCCAAAGCTTGTACTGAGGTGTCCCCTCGTTAGGACATGGGTAACTACTAATTTTTTGTAAGCTTGGAACCACTTATTGTTTGACAAAACACGTGTGGTTACCTCTTCTTTAACGAGGGGACACCCTATTTCATGTTTTGGCAACTCAACACACATGTGTTCATCACTTGCCAAAACAATCGGATTAAAACATAGCAAACCCTAAAACCTTACAAAAAAAATATTTCTTTTCCATCAACAACAAAGAAGAACACTGTAAATCACATAAAAAACCAAACTTTACTGCAACCACCAACGAAAATGAAACCCTAAACACAGAAACCTTTTATATTCTAGCAATAATGAAGAACAGAACACCAAAAACACTTCATTTTCCATCAAAAACCATATAAAAACTCAAACTTTACACGAAAATTACTTAAAAGACCAAACTTTACTTCAACCACCAACAAAAATCAAACCCTAAATGTAGAAACCTTTTATATTCCAACAACGACAAAGAACAAAACACCAAAAACACTTCCTTTTCCATCAAAAAGCACATCAAAACCCAAACTTTACACGAAAATCACTTAAAAGAGCAACCGTTACATTATTTTTCAACATAAATGACAAAAAAAACCAACCTTTAGCTTACAGCAAGAGAGCCTAGGGAGCGGGGAGTGAGAGAGTCAGGGAACGAGAGAGCGAGGGAGCGAGAGAGCTAGAGAACAAAGGGGGTGAGACAGTGAGAGAACGCAGAGGGGAGAGAGTACAGAGACGAAGAGAGCGTGAGAGAGCACAAGCAGTAAGAGAGTGCAGAAAGTGAAAGAGTGAGAGAGGCAGACCGTTAAATGGGGGTAAAACATTTGGGCTTCTTCAGTCGCTGCTACATGGCTTTTGAAATACAGAACGTTGCTACCCAAAATGTCCCTGCCACGTAAGATTGAATGACCAAAATACCCCGGTGTCAAATGGGCCTAAATCCCAACGGTGTCATAGTATCATTACTCATGGATGAATAAGCTTTGACAATGTGGTACAAAGTAAAATATGAATTGGGTTTAGGCCCAAAGCTTTTTCTTACACTGAATTAGGAGTATAGGGGATGAGAGCGAAAAGGCATGGCATTGATAGCGTGGCAATTGATAGGCTTGGTCCATTTTGATTATTTTGATACAGATTGCAAGAATAGAGAAATTTGGAATAAGTGAGAGAGCACGGTTTCGGCTTTGGCTCAATATTCTTGGTTGAAGAAACTTTGAAGTGAGAATGAAGTATTGTGTTACTAGATTGGGTTTAGTTTTTTAAAAAAATAGTTTTTTTTTTTTTTTTGGTTAAATCTTCAAATGACAATACGTGTCATGTGATGTTTTTTCCAAATAAATAAATTTTTTATTAAATTCTTAAATGACTGTACGCGTCATATTCGGATTTAATTCAAAATTTTTTAATTTCATTTGGATTATCAAAAGGCCTTATGCATCTAACGATAACCAAAGCAAGATTTAATTTCTTAAAAATAATAAAAATAAAATATAAAAATTTCAAAAATATAAAAAATACAAAAATAAAAAAATTCTCAAAAATATCAAATTCTCAAATTACTCAATTTTCTTTTAGAACTATGTATGTCCTAATTCTTCACCCATTACGGTTGAAGATACGTAGGAGCAAAGTCAATCCTTGTTGGGTCCTTTAATTTAAAAAATATTATTTTATTCTTATTTATTTATTTTTATTTTATTATTTCTATTTTTTGGGAAAAATAAATATTTAATAAACCACATTTGATTTTATTTATTGAATTAAATGTATTGTCTTAAAACAGGCGTTGTGAAGTGCTAACACCTTCCTCATACATAACTGACTCCCGAACTCATCTCGGGTTCGTAAAACTTGCCTTATCTTTTTTCGGTTTTTTCATAGTTTTCCATAATAAACTATGGTAGCTATTCCTTTTTTCTATAATTTATTTTTCGGATCGTCGTCCACGGTCGTGATCCAGGTTGCGACACATTGGATTTTACATTTCTAGGACTTCAAAATAGACATATGGTTTAATGGATTTCCAGTTCTCTACTATTTTCTAGAATTTTTTTTTGAAGTTGAGGCATATTTGTTGTAATTTTATAAAAGAACCTATGCATATTAGATTTTCTTTGTATTAGGTTAAAGTTTTGTAAATTGGCTTATGGATCTAATTAGAACCCATATTGAGTTCCTTGTTTACTTCATATTTCAGAGCATTTAAATTGTCTAAATATGCTCTAAACATGTACACAAAAATTATTTGCTTAATTTTTCAATTTTAGAAATCGTCTCTTTATCTAGTTTTCTTTCTTTTCTATCAATTTTCATTTTGATTCTTTCTCTTCTCCTTTCAATTTCATTTTCTATTCTTCATCAGTGGGGAATTAATCCTTCAGTATCAATTCAAGGAATCCAGATCAAACAAACCGAATTGAGTTTTTCACTTATTACTTAACATATGAGTATGTCCTTCTCTTTTCCAATTTTGGATTTTAACTTTGTGATTACACTTTTCATTTTCGGTTTTAGAATCAAATTAGTAATCAACTAAATCTTAATTTGATAATTAGATATGGATAGATTAAATGATATTTTGATTTGATTCGTATAATCATTTTAATTGATTAATTAAATCAGTTAATTGCTAAAACTTGAATCTGAATCTCTAAAGAACAGTGGCTTGAGGAATTGTTTAATTCTTAAATATGTGAATTGACATTCTGATGTCTTAACTTTTAGTTTTTTAATTTTGTAGTGTGTTTCAATTTTTTCTTTGCATTTCGAAATCCTTAAAGCCCCAATTTTTAATTGGTATAAGAAAAAAACTAAAGGTTAAATACAATACACATGTGTTCTCGGAGGTTGTGTTCAATACTCAATATTGGAAAATTTAGAAAAGAATTAGTATCTTTTATTTCAAGAAGATTGAAAATTAATATTAAACAAACTACATAATAAAGACATATCAACTATTTCCCAAACAAAGCTGACAATGTACACCTTTTACAAATTTGATTTATGAATCAATGTCAACAACTATAATTTAACATTGTTTGAGCTAGTAATTTTTAAAATCTTGATGAATGCACACAAATAGATAAATTTATGTGATTTCTCACGTTAACACTATAGAAAATAAACTTATAATAGTCATTTAAAAAGGTTGGTCTACATCAATCTTCTTGAAATATTCTTACATTATAAGTGTTTCAAGAATAAAATATGAACCAAACAGTACCAGATCATTATTATTTATTTATATTTCCACTTTACGTAGAATGAGTTGAGCACCATATTGGGGTTGAAGGGTAATCACAGTAGTTGGAGCATGGGTATAGGTCGGAGAGAGTTCAAACGAGAAATTTTGTAAAATTATTGACAAAGCAATCTTTGCTTCCAACAAGGAGAAGTTTTGTCCAATACATATCCTAGGACCCCCTCCAAATGGAATTAGTGAAGCTCTGCCATTTGTAGCCTTTAGAACTCCTTCAGCAAACCTCTCAGGTTTGAACTCCTTTGCATCATCTCCCCATATCTCACAATCATGGTGTACCAAAAGTATTGGCATGGAAACATGCATTCCAGCGACTAATGATAGATTTCCAAGTTTCACATCTTTACGGACTTTTCGAGCAAGACCAATTACAGGTGAGTATAGCCTAAAAACCTCATTTAAAATCATGGTAACCTGTTGCAAGAATATTCTTAGTAACTACTTAGAGCATGTTATTCAATATCAAATGATAATATAAACTTACAATCTTAAGGTGACTCAGTCCATCAAAATCTGGTTTTTGATTGCCAAAAACTTGCAAGACTTCTTCCCTTGCACATGTTTGCCAGTCAGGGTACATACTTAATAATATCATTGTCCAAACAAGCAAAGATGAAGTGGTCTCCTGCCCTGCAAAGTAAAATAATTTGCATTCCCCAATAACATCTTCAATATTCATTCCAACATTCTTGTTGTTTCCATGTTCTTGAATTTCCCTGTAGTTTGACTCAAGAAGCATATCTAACAAATCATTTTTAGTGGCTTCACCCGCTTTTAATGCTTTCTCTCTATTATTAATAATATCCATAAGTGAAGCTTTTATTTTCCTGTCAATTGTGATTAACTTTCTATTGGTAGCAGTGGGTACAAACCTACAAGTGAACATAAATTAATCATAATCTGAAGGGAATTCTTTTTTCTATCTCAAATAGATTTCTATGATGGTTTTTTCCAAGATAAACAGTTTGACTTTCCAAGTTAACTAGAGAGATATATCACGTGATCATGTCACAATATTTGGTAAAATGGTTATTGTAAACAATAAAGTTCCTTTGATTTTTAATCATAAGTACTATTTTCTAATCACAATTTCCTTTACCAAAGAATGACAAGTTTGTTTAGATAAATAAATATCATCCAAAATGCTTGATTACTTTATTTTATCAAATAGTCAAATATACATATTAGTCTTACCTCCATCCCGGGATGTAAACTTTGAACATAAGTTTAACTGTAAGTTCACCTTGCTCTTTTAGGAGTTGAAATATACTTCTTCCTTCTTCATAACTACTTCCAAATGCTGTTCGAGAAATAACATCACAAGCCAAATTCTGAAGGAAAGGCCATACATCCATTTCACTTGATCCATTCAAAGATAACATTTCCTCCCATTTGCTAATAAGATCGTCACAACATTTGATGAATAGTGGTAACATATCCTGAGGTGTAATGAAGAAATAGCTAATTGTTAAAATTTCATTGTCAACTTAGGCTGGTAAATATTCAAACTTCACATCATGTTACTTCTACACTAATAGATTTCACTTGCAAGAGAATATATTTTTGTGGAGTAATTTTTACATGCAAAATAAAAGAAAAAACAGTGCAACACAAATAACAATGTTTTCCTAATGTCTTTGAAAGGAAAATTAGTCAATACATAAAATCTTTATCTAACAAAAAGAAACTAACCTTCAACTTCTCTAAATTGAAAGCAGGATTGATTATCTTTCTGTGCTTGCTCCACTTTTCTCCCTCGAAGCTTATAAGGCCAGGAGCTAGTAACCTGACTTGTGGATTGATCTTAATCTTTCCGAAGTCATATGGTTTGTTTAATACTTCTTTGATTAGCTCTGGATCAGTAAGGGTCACCCTTGGTACCGGTCCAAACCACATAAAGGAATTTTTGCCTACATACCATCAACAAACAATACGAATATGCTTCAATTAAATATGAAAACGAACAAAAAGAATTCAATATTAGAATTGTCTATATTAAAAACATGGAAATCAGAGGACTCCAAAGAAAATAGAAAATTAAGACTGAACTCTGAGAAGGACCAGCTCCTTGCTAAGATAAACACCAGCAACAATTAGGAAAACTTTTCATTCCCTCGTCATTCAGTTGCCCCTAAGGATAGTCATTCCTTCTCCCCTACTCTTATTCCCATATCATTCTCTCCCAGTCCCTGCATGATATCTGCCCATTCAGTTATGCCTTCCACTCTTTAAGCTGTCATCTCTCTTTTCTCTCATACCCAAATTTTCCCTCCTTCTGTACTATAGACGTTAAAATTGGCCCTGTTAGCAAATATGTATATTAATTAGCCTTTAATCTTGACTGTCCATGCATGTTTTTGTATGGTCAAAATATACTCATCTCATTGATATAAATATGGCACACCATATACAAGGCTTCTAATTCATTTGTAAGATTTCCAAGCATATACTCCCAATGATCAAACTAAACACATAATAACACAATGCATATGGGAGTGCAAAATGATATTCAAAATAGAATGATACAGAAACAGAAATCATTCCTTACAATCTCGAGCCAAATATCTCAGAATAAGCTAGCAACATAGAGCGAAAACAAAAAAGGGAAGAAAGATAAGAAAGAATGAGTATTTTCTTATTATCTTATAAATATATTGGTTCACCTTCTTATGTTTCAGAATGGCCCATTATGGAATGAACTAGTGTACAGATATGAAACAATAAAAAAATGCCCTTATTCTCATAAACCTTACTGCCTTTACCCTGATCGTTGGGTCAATGAGGCTCTATATTCCTAGACACGAGTTATGGGCCTATCAGCACCCTCTCCTAGGTGCTCTTATGGTCTACATATTATTTCACTTTATGAGTTCTTCATTTGAGCAATTGAGCAACTTCCTGAGGATTAGCCCCTTTGCAATAGTCACTTGTAATTTCCCATCCTATGAGAGGAATTTGGAGAATTGTTTGCAAGAAACATCAGCAACCACTGCTATCTATATTTGGGACATACGGAAAATCATATGTACTTTAGCCTTCAAGGGCAGTTCCTGCTTATAAGCCACTAGTCCTACCCTCTTAATGATAGCATAAGAACCATAGAACTAAGCTTTTCATTGACCGTTAGCAAAGATCCCAATATGTATTGTGAGCTTTCACATAAACCTAAGTTAATTTCAACCTCTCTTCTTTTTATATTTGTATCTTTTTTCTTCTTGTAAATCCCAATTTCATTCAAAACACCTTTTGGCTAATGCAAAATGGAACAGAGCATTAATCTGCTTTATTAGTTTAAATTTGTATGCCTTGAAAGTTCACCAATGTTCTTCTTCATCCATTATATCATGCGATGTTAAATTCTAGATGATTGAATATAAACTTAGTTTCATGTCATTTCTAATGATAGGCATCTCCAAATTATGATCATTATATTACTAATGGAATGTGACATGTTGATTACATTATCCACGGTACAAAAAGTAGTTTTTGTTCTAACTAGTTTTAGTATTCTAGTCGGTCTTATCTCAAATTATTGTAACACATTCAGTAAACGAATTCATCTTATAATGAACAATTTTCATGTAAAGATATAATGTATGTACAGATGGTATCAGTCTAAAATGTCCCCCAGAGATTTCTTTGTACTGCTGCAAGTGTCTCTTCAATTACAACTAGTTGGAGTTACAGGGGTTGATCAAAAGTCTAAATAACTAAAATGAACCAATAAACTTTGAAATACTAGCTTATCAACGAAATCCACTTAGCTATTTTGTAGGTATTTTGGGCACTCAATCAGTGTACTGAGAAGTCACACAGACAAGAGTCGATATTTTGGGCACTCAATCAGTGTACTGAGAAGTCACATAGACAAGAGTCGAAATTATCTTTTAAGAGATGTTTGGTAAGAGAAAATTAGAGGGGCAGAAAATAATTGAATTGGAAAGAAATTTTAAAAATAGTGATCTTACTTTACTTTATTATTTTTAATCTAAATTCACCTGTATCTTTATTTCGTTTTATTTCTCTTCAACCAAACTCTTTCCAAACTTATTTCCAGATCAACATCATTTGTTCTCCTCCGTACCAAACATAAATTAACCTTGATCGAACATCTTGTACTCATTTTACAAGCAAATAGAGAAAACAAGCATCTGGTACATTTAAGTATTAATTAATTGCAGATACATTACCATCGGTGGTTCAGCCACACAGTAGTTGGACAAAAGAAAAAAAGAGCTGAACAATGAAAGACTTAACAAGAGTTGCAAAAAGACAATACAAGAAGGGACGACGAGCATACCAAGTGTGTTGACACTGTGATTGATAAAGGAAAACACTCGCGGCACTATGTCGTGAGAGAAGAGATTCATGGGTTTGGAGAATGCTTCCTTTCTCATCTTCGCAGCCTCATTCAAGTCTCCAACGAAAAGAGTGTATGGATTGCCTTGAAGGCCTTGCTCTCTGAGAAGCCTTTCAAGCCTCTTTGGAGTGAACCATAACCAGTTCAGCATCCTCCATGCCCATATCAGAACCAGTATCAGAATCATGGAACTCGCTGCTTCCATTTCTCTCCCGCAGAGTTTGGTGGCGCAAACAAAAACAGGAGAAGTTCTAGAGGAAGGTCAACGGCGGATTTCCGAACATAACGCTTGTTTGGCTTCGAAAATTCCCATCATACCCTCCAAAAATTAACGCATTAACTTTTTCGGACATTCCTTTTACCTATAAATTATTAAGTTATAGTGTGATTTCGGTGGTCCGTAACGTTATGATTAAGTGATAAGAAGCTATTACTTTTTCAATTTAGTACTTAATTAACTAAAATATATTTTATTTTAATTTAAAAGTCTTATCATTGTTTAGAAAATATTCAACATAACATTTATAACATAAATGTTAATTTATTTTTTTTGGGCTTACTTCTTTTCTCTTCTACTTTTATAGTTATGCAATACTTTTATAAGAAGTTTTTCTTCAAAACTCGAGCAACTCTACACGGTTATTCTTAAAATGGAAATATTTTTTGTTTGTTTTATTCAGGAAATGGATTTTGTTTTATTCAGGAAATGGATAAGTAATATCAACTTGGCATTGAATTGAGTTTGGTTAAAGTGAAGTCATGACAACTAAACACGTTTTTAATAAATATATGAAAATCATTTTTATTTAAGATTAATGGAATGTAAATTTTCTTTTTTAAATGAAGTCGTCCCAAAGTAGTATGATTTTAGTTTAAATGACACTACTCTGAAGTGTGTTAGGGTAGGACAACTTTAGAAATGTGATTTGACTTGTCCATGTTGGTACAACTTGTGTTACTTTTAAATTAAATTCAAGTGATGCAAACCTTACATCAAAGTCATCCCTTAAACAATCTTTGTTATATAAATATTTGATGGTCCAATTACATTAGGCGGTCGAGGTTGTATATGTATTAGGCGGTCTAGGCTATAAATACATTAAATGATTTATGCTAAATATAGATTAGATAGTTTAGGTTGTAAATGCATTTGACAGTTGATCACAACCATCCATTTCACAAGCAAATTAAACGAATCTAGTCTAGATCATCTAATGTAGTGTTAGACTGTCTAAAACTAAAGAGATGATAATATAGATAGGAAAAAGTTAACTTCAAGTCATCTCCTAACAAATTCAATAGTAAATAGTTGTTAAATGTTCCAAACTCATATGCAAATAATCAATGTTAGTAATGACAGTAAAGTAAAAGGGGTTTGAGGATTATTGTGTAAAAAAAATAAATTATTTTAAAACAACAAGTTCATTCAACAGTGCATTCTTCATTGGTTATTTTAAGATTATTATTCTTAAATTCCCTCACAAAGTTAAACTTAATTGAATAGGTGTCTATCAAATTCAATAAAATCTTATCAGTAAAACAAGTGTCTACTAACATATTCAATATCTCACTTCATTCCAAGCGTATGCTCAATAAGATGTTTATATTCTATCTCTTGGCTAAGTGTACAACGAATTGATTAAGACCAATTGAATTAACCAAAAACTCTAATTAAAGAAAAATAACTAAATTTCCAGCAAGCTTTCAAAAACAATTCTTTTACAAAAAATAGAATTCAAAAAGATCAACTATAAAGCACAAATTGTTCCAAAGAACTAAAGAGAATCAATCTAAAAGTGTTTAACCATCCATATAGAGAGAAAATGAAAACATTACAACAAAGAAAAATAGGAAAACTAAGACTGTATTCTACTATGTTTTATGAACGTGCTATAGAGTGGAGCTTCCCCCTTTCCCTTGAAGCTTCATATCATTTTATAGGTTTCTTTGCTTCAAGAATCTTGAAATGTATTCTATTTTAGATTTTATTCACGATTTCTCAGTTTCCAACTTTCCATAATTTTTAGATTTTATTTCCAAGTTAATCGTGAATTCTATTCTTGGTATCTTTGATATTATTTTCTTCTAAATTTGTTTTCAAAATATTATAGTATTTATTATCTAATTCTTTTGCTCATATTTCGTTTTCAGTTTCAATTCAGAGAAGCAACTTGGAATTTCGCTTAATCAACTCCTCTCATAGTGATGAACATTCCTTCAAACCTTCTATTAGACTATCTAATGTATGTTCCTTGCATCAGACTCTCATTGCACCTCTTCTTCATTAATATTTGACGTTGTTGAAGTGATTTCTTCGATTGAGTCTTGATAGATGGTTTGCTAGACTGTCTATTGTAAGAAAGACAAGATCGTCTACTCCATGTAACCATCAGATCGTCTAGTCTGACTGTCTAATCCATATAACCATTAGATCATCTAGTCAAATTGTTACATTAGATCATCTACTGCACTAAAAATACAAGATTAGCAAAAAAATAATAGTTAAGCCCTAAATAAACCCAATTAGATGAATCTTAATTAAAACAATAGATTTATTATTAATTACAATCCAAGAAATTCATGATTAAAGCTTCTAACTATGATTAAAAATAGGGTTATCAATAGTCTAGGTTGTATATGAATTAGACGGTCCAGGCTATATAACCATTAAATGGTCTAGGTTATGTATGCATTACACAGTCTAAGCTGCATGCAACTACATTAGTTGGTCTAGTCCGTTTGTGTACAATAGACTGTCTAGTATGTTTCCTTTTCGATTGTCTACTGCAATGAAGATGAAGATTCTCTGAAAGCATATCAATGAACACCAAATCTTGTAGTTTTTAAGTCCAATGAACTTCTTCACAAAGTTTTATAAAGGTATCGGAGATAAAGAACATGAAAAAAATAAAGCATAACAGAGATTTATATTTCATGTCACATAGTACAAACAAACTTATCAAAACAGAAACTTAACGTACTATTTCATGTCACTGCTATTATTATCCTCATATTATTTACAGGTCACTAGAATTGTTGTCCTCATATTATTTACAAGTCACTGAAATTGTTATTCTAGTATTATTCACTATTTCCAGAAATGATGATCCCTATATTATTTATATGTTTTACTCATGGTGATCTATTCACTATAATTATTATTTCCTTATTATTTACTAGTCACTTCTATTGTTATTCCTATATTATTTACAAATTTCTTATAATAATTTATTGAGAAAGGAATATTTGATATTCTTAAATTATTTAGAATATTCACAATTTATCACCTTTATTGTTTTAAAATGCAATTATTTTAAAATGTATGTATATATCACATTTCCCTTTCTTTTTCTTGTTTGTTGAATACGAATTAAATCAAATTTTAGATCAAAGGTGGATGGATGCTCCTAATTTTCCCAATTCCTTTACTGTTGATATCTCTGCTTATTTTTTGGGAAATGACTGGAGCACTAACGTGATCGAGAATTCCATATCTTTTAGAGCAATTACTTATTCCACCTTGACATTTGCTCAACTCAAGGACGTGTCATTGGTGTTGGATGGTCATGTGATTATAACTTTCTTCGTGTCGTCGACTACATACAAGAATCCCCTCATCAATTTATTTTCACCAACAATATAATGTAAAATGATATTAGAGAAGTATAATGAATAATTAATATTGGGAAGAATTTTGTACAATAACGTAATAGTCATGTAAAAATTGTATAGGATGAATTTTGTACATTATATGTAATAGCCATGTAAAATATATGTGTAGTTTAACATGATTATAGTATATGTACTCATCTCAATGCAATAGATAAATAAAAGAAAAATATATGCATATATTATATTATATATCAAAATTTATTATAGATATATAACACAAAATTTAAATTCTCATATTTTAATTATTGAATCTTTTCTCCATTGGTTAAGGTATATACATTTATTTGTCTTCCACTATATTTTAAATTAATTATATAACAATTATCGGTTAAGGAAAAATAGAATCCTTCGTTTCATTTTATTAATTAAATTAGAACATCATATCATGAATTTCATAAAAGAGTTCTTGATATAGGTGGTAAGAGAGTCTTCCATCTGGTTCATCCTTGGTTGAACCTATCATTTATGTCATGTAGTTTTCAAATCTAACAAACTTCTTCAAAAAATTTTATAAAGGCTTCCAAGATGAAGAACATGAACAAAAATAGAGCAAACAAAGATTTATATTTCATGTCATGGAGTGTAAGCAAGCTTATCAAAACAGAAACAAAACTTAACATAGACTCTTAAGCATAAACACTATTTCTCCCTGTTTTTCACATCATTAAAAAGGGTTTCGAAAAAGAAAAAATATCATTGTTGCAGGAAATGAGGGGTCACCATCTAGTTAGAAGATTGATGGGATAAAGGCACTATTAGTTGATTGAGAATTTCAGTAAAAAGAGTTTTTTATGAGTGGTAAGAGACTCTTCCATCTAGTCCACCCTTCGGTTAAACCTATCATCCATGTCATGTAGTTGTTTCTGAAAAACTACTCTTTCATCTTAAAGTGCTTGTTGAAGCATCACTTGTACAGTGTTGGAAAACGCATCTAAAACATCTTCAATAGTTTTGGGGACACATAAACCACTACTGCAATACCCGTTGTAGAACTTATTTAAGAGGCTCATATGTACAACTTGAATTATCGAAATCTTGAATCGAGTGCTTTTCACTATGCCAAAAGTTATAGCCATCAGTCAGGGTACAACTTTTTTCTACTTAAGAGTGTAGCATCCTAAGCATCACGATTCAAGTGTGACTTGGCTCAGCTAGCCTCCATCATATAGGAAAATTGATGCCACTCGCAACAATCTCCGCCTCAACAATTGCCTCGTTCGAATCAAAGTCGTCATTCTCATACTGATTCTTAGATTAAGTGTGTACCACTAGGTCAAAATCTATATCCATTAGTTAGAACACAACTTTTTTTACTTAATGAATATAGTAACCCAAGGCCCACGATTTGATTATGACTTATCCCACCTAACCTCCGTCATGGGACAATTAATGTCGCTCGTATTATGATTTCATTTTTAAAAACTAATAAATACAAATAAAAAAATGTGATTCTTCCTAAAACATACTATCTAATGAATATACCTACTAGACCGTGTAATGTATATACAACCTACACAATCTAATGCGATATAAATTGGACCGTATAATGTTCATATAAGATGATATCAGTTTGGGTTAGAATATAAGTTGTTTTACCATAAAGCGACTTCAATTGGAATCATATTAAAGTCGTCCCACTTGACACAACTACAATGTAATATTATTTAATGTAATATTATTTAAGTTGAAGTTGTGTTACTCTATCATGACTTCATTTAAATAAAAATTATTTATATCTCTATTAACTTTAATAAAAATGGTTTTAGCCTCTTACGACTTTATATTCACATTAATATTTGTGTCAATCTAACATAACTTGAGATTAACCAAACTTTGACACGATTTTACCTGTGTAATAAAAAAATAATATGCGTGATAAAAAATAATATGCCCATTAGGGAAATAATAGTAAAATTGTATTAATTTGAAAAAAAAAACTTTATAAAAGTTTTCTAGACTCATATTTTAATTAATATTATTACACTTAAATTAATGTTTTATGTCAATTTAACCTGTTGGTAGAAATATAATTTTTTAAAGAAAAATAATATTTATATCTGAAACTTATTGTCATTGTCATGTTAACATATCTGAAAAAAACAAATCCCATAAAACCTGTATTAAATGTGTCACTGGCCATATGGACGTGAGAGATATTTTTAAACAAAAAATTAAAATCCAGTTAAAAAGAATCTTCCAGTCAGGTAAAACAAAAGGAAAACTTCTAACTCTAATCTTCGTTTTCTCACCATGCAATAACTTTTCTTCCAACCAGTGTTAATTCAAGGCATTACTTTGTTACACTTCAATTTGGGTCTTGTGAAAATTGGTAAAACAAAACAAACATTTCTATCCCCTACTCAATATTTAGTTATGCCAGAAGATTAAACAATTATATGTAATTTTGACAGAGACGACATTTGACAATCAAAATATTGAAAGTTAAAATTATTATATATTAAAAGATAAAAAATAACATTGAATAGTGAATATAAAAATTACCCTTTTTTTCCTATTAATGTTGCTTAGTGTGAATGAGGGGGTTTTATTCATTGCTATCTTCTCTTTTTCCGTTCCTTCTTTGCGTGCATGAGTTGAGTTGTGTTTTTTGACGTGTGCCAACATTTGTCACTACTCTAAGCGTCTACGCATCTTCCTCCGGCTAATGAAACTCATTATTTAATATGACTTACAATAGAAGTTAGTGGATGAAAAGGAAAGAAAAGAAATTATGGTTGAGGCATTTAGAATATTTCTAAAGCAATAAAAAGAATTTTAAGTTGAATAATTATAACTTTTAAATTTATAGGAAAAATTTAGTTATCTAGGATACAAAATTAAAGTATTCCGTGAATTTATTATGGTGAATTTTTTTTGAGAACTTCACCAAAGAAAAAAAAATGAAAAAAAATAAATTAAGCTTCGTCACAAGTTAATATTACTTTAGGTTTTATTTATAAATTAAAATTAGCTTATATAAAAGTTAAAAATGAAAATTTTAAAAATTACTTGACAATTTTTTTTGGAAAAATAATTATAATTTGTAAAAAAGTTAATTTTATTTTTTTCCTTTTAAAAGTCTTCGGGTATAAATTTGTGCAAAACAATATTTTAAAAAATTATATGAAAAAAATCCATAAAACTAATTTATGCATAAATTAATTTTAATTTCCTAAAATTCATTTCATTTTCTTGAATCACATTTTTGATTCAGCACGTTTCCATTACTGTTGCAAAAAATTCAATCGATTGTTTTTTGCATTTAAATTAGTTAATATTTTTCTACTAGGACTTTGACTTCTTTGTTCTGCATTATTTTGTGTTTCTGTAAAAGGCTTTTGGATTTTTATTAATTCTCCTTTGTATCACATATAATTTCTGGAAGCATATTGATTTGATCTGTGTCAATTTTTCATTCCTGAAAAATTAATTAATTATTTTACAATTTCAATTAATTGTGTTTATTGTTTTTGTGTTAACTTGAAAAAACTATAACTGATTGAGTGCATGCTTTCAATTGATTGAGTTCTGTTTTTGGCATTCCGTAACAATTTTACTTGATTGTTTTTGGTGGATAATTGATTACAATTTGAAGATTTGTTTTGCTACTCAAGTCTTTTAATCAACTGTAGATTCAATTGATTGAATTTCTTGTTAAAAAATTTTAAGATTAAACATTCATAGTTTTTCTTCTTTAATTGATTGGAATGACAGTGATTATTGTATTTTTTATTCAATTAATTATTTTTCTTATTCAATTGATTGATTATGTGCAATAGTGTCTTGCAAGAAATTTTAATTGACTGTTTTTGTTTTCAATTGATTGAATCTGTGTTATACTAAACTACTAGAAAATTCAATTAATTGGTTCTGTAGTTGGATTCATTGATTATGTATGTTCTCTTTAGTGCTATGAGATATTTTTAGCTGATTATTTTTACATTTTAATTAATGGATTTTGTTTTGTGCATTCCTGTGAGTGCATTTTAATTAGTTGATTTTGTGATTCAATTACTTGATTTTGTGTTATGCATTCAATACTTCCCCTATTAATTGTTTTAATAAAGGGCTTACATTCTTTCTATTAGTTCTTTCCATTATTTTGCAAAAATCATTGAAAGTTCAATTCACCCCCTCTTAAACTCAGCGTAAAACTCTTTTCAATTGGTATCAAGAGTTAGGGCTTGTATTTTACTCAAATTTTAATCCATAGTTGAGAACAAGTTACCCTTTGTAGAGGGTGCCTCAATAAACAGACCACCTATATTCAGTGGTGTGAATTACCAATTTTGAAAAGTAAGAATGAAAATCTTTATTGAATTAATTGATCGTCAGATTTGGAATGTAATTGTGAATGGTCCTATGACTATTGTGAGTGGTGTGACTATTGAAAAATCTTTTGATGACTATATTGCCAAGAATATAATAACTTTTGCTTTGAACCTTGATGAGTTCTTGAGGCATCATAATGCAATTCAGCAAAAGAGATGTGGGATATACTTGAGGTCACTCATGAAGGTTACTACTGATGTAAAGAGGGTCAGAAAGCATGCCTTGATCCAAGAGTATGAGCTGTTTGGAATGCAGCAAGGAGAGACAATTAGTGATGTGCATAAACAATTTACTAACATTGTCAACCACATAACTATACTTGGCAAACTGTTTGATAAAGAGGAGTTGAACATCAATATTCTAAAATTTCTGGACATAAGTTGGCAACCCAAAGTCACAACATTTTCAGAAACAGATGTTAGCACCAAGGCTAAGCATGTGATTTGATGAAGTCAATATTGTGAGCACCAAGGCTTAGCATGTGAAGCTGATGAAGACTGCCTCATGAAGAATCTGTTGGAACCAACCTGGACCAGAATCGTTCAAGTGAAGACTTTGTGCCAACATGAAGATGGTTGGGTGATTAGGTCTTGGTCCTTTGTTGGGTTTGTGTGTTGGTGATTGGCTTAGTCCTTAATCACTAGTGGCATGGTTCACCACTTCTGAGGGGCTAAAAAGATTCACAAATATTTTTATTAAAACTATTTTTAATAAAAATAACCCAAACTATTTTTGCTGGAAAAAGGTTTTTCAATCAATTGAATTTCTAAAACAATCGATTGAATGTGACAGTTATTTTTGTTACAACTGAAACACAGTTATTTCTGTTACAACTGAAACCTTTGACTGGGTCAAACTAACGGTCAAATTCAATTGATTGAATGGTTTGTTCAATTAATTGAATTGTGACAACTAAGCTGTTTTTAAAACTGAGTTGGGTATTTAAAGGAATGCGCCTATCATTTTCAATTAACAAAAACTTTCAAAAAGCCTTCCTTGAGATTTTCTAAGTGAGATAGAGCGCCCCTTTTGTGCGATCATCATTTTGGCAAAGCTTTTCAAATCAAGAAACCTCCAAGAACGTGAATCTTTAAAGCATCCTTGAAGTGAGGTTCTTGCTACTTTGGTTCTGGACCAAAGCTAAGTCTTCCACACCTGATCTTCATTCTTTGTAATCTGTTTCGTGTAGAAGTACTCTGTGATCTTTTCTGATCCTGTTGATCCGTAATCTGTTTGCTGTTTTTAATTACTGGGTTTGTAATTAAGTTGGTGCAGTGGGTTTCTGCACTGGTCTCGCATCTGCTGAGGGGTTCAGTAGAGGGTAAGTCCTGCGGGGAGCAGTGTTGTTTGCGGACTGCAAGTGTTGTGGTGCAGTGGGTTTCTGCACTGGTTACACACTAGCTGAGGGGTTCAGTGAGGTGTGGGTTTACTACTGGGAGCAGTTTGTAACTTGCTGGGAGCAAGGGTTGTAAACTGATCTTGTGATTTGTTTAGTGGAAATCTTTGCTAGTTTGCAAAGGACTGGACGTAGCCCTTGTGGAAGGGTGAACCAGGATAAAAATTTTGTGTTCTTGCTTTTCTCCTTACTCTTCTTGATTTCTTTTATTCAATTGCTGCCATCATTTAAATTGACTAAATTAAAATCTGATCATATAGTTGAATATATTCTGAACATCTGTTTTCATATATCTGAATCTACTGAGTTTCTGGATTGTTTTTAATCTACTGAAGTGTTTATTCATATTGAATCTGGGTTAAAACATTTCTACACTGAAACTATTTTTTCTGGGTTTATATTCAATAATTTCCGCTGTGCATAATTGATTGTTTACTGGACAGTCCAGATTTACACGAGTTAATTAATTGAATCAAGAATTTTCATTCTCTACTTCAAGAACAAATCAGATTTGCGAAAAGTTTTTGAAAGTTCAATTCACCCCCCCTCTTGAACTCGGTCGAAACCTTATTTTACAATTGGCATCAGAGCTAGGATCTTGAATCCTAGTCAAGATTTCGATCCATGGCCGAGAATAAGTTACCTTTTGTTGAAGGTGCATCTATTAATAGATCACCTATGTTTTCTGGGTAAACTATGAATTCTGGAAATTGAGAATGAAAATCTTCATTGAATCTATTGACCGTGGCATCTGGAATGCCATAGTAAATGGTCCATTCATTCCTATGCATGTTGTTGATGGTGTGCTACTGCTAAGTGCTTTGATGAGTTAACTGATCTTGAGAACAAGAAAATGCAGTATGGTTGTGTTGCTAAAAATATTATAACTTCTGTATTAAATCTGGATGAGTTCTTTAGAGTATCTCAATGCAGTTCAGCCAAAGAAATGTGAGACATTCTAGAAGTCACACGTGAAGGAACCACTGATGTGAAGAGAGCACGCAAACATGCATTGATCCAGGAATACGAGCTGTTCAGAATGCAGCAGAAAGAGACCATTGCTGATGTCCAAAAAAGATTTACACACATTGTCAATCATCTAATTGGACTGGGCAAGCAGTTTGATAGAGAGGAGCTTAATATCAAGATTCTGAAGTGCTTGGACAGGAGCTGGCAGCCTAAAGTCATAGCAATTTCAGAAACTAGAGACTTGACAACACTTACAACTGCAGCGCTGTTTGATCAACTGCGAGAACATGAACTGGAGATGATCAGGTTGAAAGAAATGGAAACATTGGAGAAAAAGACCAAGAGCCTGGCACTCAAAACTAAAACTGTTGTTCAGGAATCAATTAATGAGAGTTCAGGAGACTGCAGTGAATCTGAGGAAATCAATCTGTTGACTAGAAAGTTTTAGAAATTCATAAAGATGAAGAACAAATTAAAGAACCAGCAAGGTAAAAGAGGTAAAAATAAAACTGATTCTGGTTCAACTAAACTTATGTGCTTTGGCTGTGAAAAATAGGGACATATGAAAGCTGAGTGTCCAAGCATTGCAACCAAAGACAAAGCACCAGAAAAGAAGAACAATAAATCTGGAAAAACTAGACGCGCATATATAGCTTGGGAGGACAATGCTACATCGTCTAGTTGTTCTTCAGAAGATGAGATTGAAGCCAACGCGTGTATCATGGCTGGAAGAGATTCTGATGTAAGTAGTACTGAATCCAGTGCTTCATTTAATAGTACTAACTACAACACACTTCTTCATGCATTTCAAGAACACATGAGAAAGCTAACAAGTTAGCCCAATCCAATAGAAGATTGAAAGGCATGAACAGATGGCTGGAAAATAGAGTTAAGCAATTGGAGGATGAGCTACTTGAAGCAAAAAATGATTTGGAAAATTTAGAAAAGCAGTTAAATTTTGCAAACTCCAATAAACTTAACTCTAGCAAGCCAATTGATTGTGAAAACTGTAGCAAGCCAGTAGATTGTGAAAACTGTACTGTTTTGTAAAACAAAGTGAACTATTTGATTTATACTGCTTCAAAACTTTCTATGGGGACAACAAACCTAAATGCTCTTTTGGGATCCCAAAATTGTGTTTTTGAAAAGGCTGGCATTGGTTATTAAGCTGGTCCTAATGGAAAGCAAAAACTGTTTAACAATTTTTTTAAAGGTTCTGGATCACAGTCTTCACAATCGATTGCCTGCTTCTACTGTATGAGAAAGGGTCACTCTGTTAGAAACTGTAGAATTAGAAAATTTAGTGTGCTAAAAGGATTGGTTAAGTGGGTGCCAAAAAACACATCTAACACTGCTGGACCCAAGCTTAATAGGGTACCAAATCCTTAAACTCAATCTGTTTTGCAGGAACGGTCAGCATCCAATACTGATGTGGTATCTGGATTGAAAACGTATTAGGCTGAGTTCAAGAGGGGGGGTGAATTGAACTTTGAAAACTTTTTTTATCTTTTTGAAACAGTGAAAACAATTTTCACAAACTGAAAAGATTTAACGAATCTCAATGATGGAAAATATAATGTTCAGCGAAAATAAACTGACTTCAATTTTGAATGAATTGATTTATTTCAATATCAGAGAAGGCAGTCTATACAGGCTTATCA
>Ga0209700_101874_pt1 | contig 43537 bp, 23 predicted proteins | sample SiratroredBW_FD_187528 | JGI IMG/M metagenome (GOLD analysis project Ga0209700, IMG submission 187528) | Root nodule microbial communities of legume samples collected from California, USA - Siratro red BW (SPAdes) (version 2) | ecosystem: Host-associated > Plants > Roots > Nodule | place: USA... | reverse complement strand
AAAAAACTACAAACACATCTAAGAGACAAAAAAAAAAAAAAAAAAAGCAAAACTAGCACATGCAAGAGGTGTAATTCTATATTCTTACGAAGTGCAACAAAAAATCAAAAGTGGGTTGGAGTTCATCTAACAAGAAGGTGAGTTTGGAATTCTCTAAGAAAAACATAGATCCTTATTAAGAAGGCAATAATAAGAGGAACACTTAGTTATTAATGGTGATGATGCACAATTTGTGCATAATGATAGTCTCCGTAGTTAAAACTTGATAATCAGTCCACCAAGTTAAATACATATACAAGCAAAAAACGAAAGAAAATGAGTCTCAATATCGAAAGGTAGTTATAAAATCTCATGTACCTTCATAACTAAGAGTTGGTCATGCACACCCAACGACTCTCTAACATGATTACAAGTGGAAAGGAAAAAGAATCCTCTCATGAAGAATACCACGAATAAATGATAGAGACCAGAACATAAATGAGAATTTTATAAAGACCAAAATGTCTTAAGAATTCAAATAAAATAAAAATCAAACGTTTACATTTTACTCAAAAGACAATTGACCATTGTTTATATATACCATAAATAATATAAATCAAATTAGAAATATATTTGTTATTAATTATCAAAGTACATTTGGTAACTTCTTCTAGCAATGAAAAAGCTAGCTTTTACTGCTAAAAAACAATACAAAATGTTATAATTTAATTTGGAAGGTACTTCAGTAAATTTTAATTGATTCGGATTGTGTAAATTGGACTAGGAGTTGGAATTCAAATCATTTTTCTACTAACTATTAAATTATTCCATATGGATAAATTGAATTAATCCTTCTCATTATAAAATAAAATATAATGAATTCATTGAGTTGCGTGACCATTTGTTAGAAGTTTGGCAACGATTCATCCAATTTGTAGCACAATTAGATCAATTAATTCAATATCCATCATAAGTTGAACGCGAGTTATGAGACAAGTCCTGAGCTAAACTCTAATATTCAGGAGCACAAACGGATACACATTTTGAAGTTCATGTCATTTTATTAAAGCATATACAAATGAATATGTAGACTGAACATTTATCCATGGAAAATTATTAAATAGATTGGTTGATTTTTATAAAACATTTTTATCATATCATAAATGGCTAAATAGTTTAACCTTTACCCATCCATTACAATTTAATTTAAATTAGTATCCACTTAACATCCTGTCTTGATTCATGACCTTACAATAGAGAAAAAGCATAACAGTTCACACATAGGAACGCAGAACGTAGGATACTGAAAGAAATGTCACGAACTCAATTAAAGATCTCAAAAGAATTATCCAAAATAGGCGAGTTTGATAATACAAGGCAAACAATGCCTTTTTTTAAGCATTTCTTATGCATGTTCCAAATCACATCGCATTATGTCAGCGATGCATATGAATCACAGGGTAATAAGGATATAATATGCAAACTTACTGAGTGGAATAACTGGATTATGCGCCTACAACAATTAACACCTGGGATTTGTTAGACAAGAAGCTGAGATAAAAAGAAAGGTTGTACTACGAGCTTCGCAGATACGAATCATTCTTAAAACTTGAATATAAGGGAAGATCAAGAGCCCTTTCAGCAACTCTGCGGTCTTCATGAATTTTAGCTACCAAGCTTTCAAGGGATGGAAAATTCGCCTGTTATGCACAATGCCCAATTTTAGTGAAACTTACAGGGTACAGTACAAGGATGACAAAGAAAAATTTGTAGGAGAAATACTCATTCAGCTAATACCTCGGGACGTATGTAACCAACTATAACAAGCCGCAGTTCTTCCCCATAGAAATCCTCGTTGAAGTCATGAAGTAACCATGGTTCCTACAGTAAACAGGCAGAAGATAATATGAAAATTCATTGGTATATATAGTTATAGTTGGGGGTGGATAATAACACTTACTATAGTCTTTTCTTTGTTGTTAAAATATGGATTCCAACCAATGCTCATCACCATTTTAAAAACACCTCTTGCTGGCAATCCAGCCCAACCAAAATAAACTCCAGCAGGATGTTCTGAAAGAAGATCTGAATATCCCTTTGTCGATAAATTTGCTGGAAGAAAATAGTGTACATATTACTATTAATATAATAATACACCAAAGATTGTTTAAGACAGTATAATAAACCAGCAATTGTTCATAAAATAAGTTGAAACAAAGTACAAACCTGTAGGGATCCCAAGTACCTTCGAGCCACGACCAAATCCCTTGACAACAGGACCACCAATATACCAAGGATCTAGGGGCAAAGTTCCCTCCACCCCTGCAATAATTTAGAATACTAGGTCAAATAAAAGAAACACTAACAAATGCAAAGAGGACTATCTTAAAGTAATTGGGGTTTACAATCTTCAAAGGGAGGCAGACCCCACTTTTCGAGTTGCAAATCAAGTAGGGAATTGATCACCTCATCTGCTGCTGTGTAGAGATGCGACTGTTTTGGAAGTGATGGTACAGCAACTACTTCCATTTCAGCAGTTTTACCTGCAGTAACCCCAGGTCTAAAGTAGCCAAGTATACATGTTTTTAGAAGATATGAAGGAAAAGAAGTATCCGGAAGGCATAGAGAAAAAAATCTAGGATAAAAATCATCATTCATTTATAGAAACCTGGTAGGAAATAAGCAAGCAATCTTTGGCTATTATAAATTATGCTATGATATTTACAACATGTCAATCAACGTGGTCAATAGGGAGAGGGGTAACCATAATGTAGTAAGAGTTAAACAGTGATTAGTTTGTCTACCTTGTCAAAGATACAAATAACTTGAAAGTGAAAGAAGAATCCTTTAAAATTTATATTTTAAACTGAATTCCCAGTCTAGCTCAAAGTATCAAAGGGTAGATTTGTGGGATGGAGACATAGTTCTAGAAAGTGGTAACAAGTCAAGACCTAAATCAATTAAGCAAGGAGATATTGCAAAAATAAGTTTTAATCATAATAGAGAAAATGCTAATTCAACCTGAGCACAGATGCACAAAGGACTGTTATGAAGGAATTTTATGGGGAAGAAACACAGTACAAGAAGCAGAGTTACAATACAACCTTTTGTTTAGTTCTGTGTTTCCATGTAATTTTGGAGGTCAACCATAGGAGGATTGCATTGGGTATGAGTCCAATCAGGTGTTAATTGCTGTTCTCTATTAGCATTAATGGGGTTTGGCAAAATTGATGGGTATTTTTTACTTTAGAGTAGTGTTGTGCTGGGACAAAAAGTTGTCTCGTATTCCCATGGTTTATTGAGAAACAAATATTCAAAATATTGTCCTATATTTATTTTCAACATTTGTTTTGTTCTTTCCCATGACCATTTTAAAACCAAACATAGAACAACCACTTTTTTGTTTCCAGTCCTCCTTTCTTAGCAAACCAAACGCACTCTGCACCTGGTTAAGCACTCACCAATATCATCAAATACAATAACTGTGTTTCACTTCCTCAAAAACTAATCACCATCCCTAGGTAAAAAGCATGTAAATTTGGCTGGCAAATATACCAAAATAACTGTCACCCTCAACCAAAGGGGACTCGTTTACTTCAAACCCATACATCTAATTACAAACTCGAAATTGTCATCCTCTAAGGCTACAAAACCCAAACAGAATCTCTAGTGAAGGAAAGATATTTAGAGATTCCCCCAAAATGTTTGGAGTCTTTTTTTTTTTCCACTAAGAGACCAAAAGGAAAAGGGGTTATCTTTATATTTTACAAATATAATTAATAGGATTCCAATAATTTTAAAAAGATTCTCTTCTGAAATTTATTGGGGATAAAAGCAAATAGCAACCATCAGAAAGCTTAACCGTCAAAGAAGACTTAGAACTGACACAGGAAATCCTATGAAAGATTCAGTACCGGGAGAAAGACAGGAATCAAGGAACTTACACGGAATCTTCAATGACAAGACAGCTGGAGGGCTCAATGCTTAACCTCCTAGCAGCTTCAAGGAATCTAACATCACAACACACAATATAAAAGTTTTAGGATACAGAGATCTTTCAAATGTAGTAATCAGGTGACGCTCAGTAATCAAAGCTAGAGAATACATCACTGCATCTCACATTTCAGGGGAAGGTTTCCCTGTTCGTACTTCATCTCCACCAATTATAACAGAGAAAGAATTCTTCCATCCTGCACGCAGAGAAAACAAAAGACAAACAAGCCAATACTTACATTAACAAACAAAACCAAATGCAAAAGCAACAGAAGAAGCCAAAGGTTCCTGAAATAGACCAACCATCATGATAGGATATTTTGGCTTCAACGCTCTCTCTTGGAGAGTTTGAGGCCAAGGCCATTGGAACTCCATGACTCTTCAAATGTTTAATCAATCGATTAGCACCAGGAAGTGCTTTAATGTTGCACCACCTAAAATGTCAAATTTAGAGAGAAAAATTCCCTAAGAAATTGGAAATACAAGCTCAATATCTCCCAACGAAAAAAAAAAAAATCAGATAAAAAATTAATAGTTTCATCTCAGGACAATGTGTTAATAAATTCTCAGGACTGGGTCTCCTGTGAAACTCTACCTTCACAAAAAAAGTTATGAATTTGCATTCTCTAGCTCAGAAGTTAAGTAATCCAGTATTATTAACTCCTTGATAATTAGCTGGTACTAAGCATACGACATTCACATTCAAAATTCAAATATCTCTATGCATAGTCCAAACACATAAAAAGCTTAAGAAGAATAATGTAATAGATCATTACTGGTCAGAGAAGAGAGGCGAAATTTCAGAGAGAAATTCAGTCGTCGAGCAGGGAAGTTCATAATCCTGCACAACCGCAGCAGCTGCTTCAAACGGTGTCGTTCCTATTATTTTATGAGCTTCTCTACCGTCCCATTCCTTTCCGTACTTACCTAACAAAACCTTCAAAACGTTGCCTACGATGCCATCTGCATCAAATCATTCACAATCGCCAGCGTTACAGAATAAAGCCCCAATTACGAAGAAAAAAAATGCAGCTACTCGATTATATGCTTCAACTGTGTGAGCAGACGAATATTCAGTTTTGATGAATGGCAACAAACCTGTGTTGAGCAGCGTGCCGTCCAAGTCAAGGATAACACATCTAATCAACTTCTTTGCAACCGACATTTCCTCAATGAAATTGAGCTCAGAGAATTTTGTTTGAATCGAACCAGCGTGAAGAGAGTTTCGGAGACGCGCCAAAGAGAGTTTCCGCGAGCGTGGTTGGAGTTCAAAGTGAGAGCGCGTTCACTGCAATTTGTGGGACATAGCGAGAGAACCTTCGGAGTTATCCAGAGAGCACGACACAGATGAAGACAATACCGGTCCGTTTGGCTTCTTCTCTTTTGGCATTGCTGCATATTGCTTTGTTGTATTATTTTTTATCTTCTTTAAAAAATTAGTTTAATTTTTATCTATATGAAATAAGATGGCTAGGTTGAAGAAGTAAGCTAAGTGGTTTATGGTGGTGAATTAAACCATGGCCATTAGATTTATACATTTAATACTAAATGGTTTTGATTAGTTGTAACCTATAACGAAATTATACATTATTTTTATTCCAAACTTCAAATATTTTATAACACAGCATTCATTTGGATAAAAAATTTAAAAGAATAAAATCAAATCTCAAAAATTTATGAATGTGAATTACTTAAAAATTAGATTAAGAAAATCAAAATTTTATATATTTATAGATGTAAATTAGGAGGATTTTAAATTTCGTCAAAAATTAAAAATAAATTATTCCCGCACTTCTTCTTTTTTATTCAGTATTTCGTTAAGATTCAACTTTTTTATTTTATATTTGGTTAAGATTCAATACAGACATTTTTGAACTAATTTCCATCTGTGAGGACCTCAAGGTTGGCATCTTGTCACATCAACATCTTCTATTAATATTAGTAGTTATTTTTCATTGTCCTGGAATTAATTTCATTTGATGTTAAGGTCAAATTTATATTAAACTAATTTTAATAAAACTATTTTTATAATAACATAAATAAATTTTTTCTTTTACTAAAGTAAGTTACGATTTTTTTTAATTGATAAGTTTAATTTTATAGTTAATACTGTTAGGATTATTTATCTATATTCATGATATTATCTTTTTATGAATTTTAATTATATTTTTCTATTTAAGTTTATAGTGATTTTTTTAACGATATTTGAAAGGATTTTTTTTTCTAATTAGTGTTACTAGTGTTGTTTTGTGGTAAATTTTGTATTTCATGATTATTTAAGCAATTATATTCAAATAAAATAATAAAATTCAACTAATATGCATCGTCTTATAAGAAACAACTAAAATTTTCAATAATTTAAAACAAATATAATTAAAATTCAATGTAATTGAATTATCTGATAATTATAAAATGTTTATCCAATAAGGAGTAAAAGTTTTTAATTTAAAAAAATAAATAATTGTTAGAAGAGCAAAAAGTTCATAAAAAAATACTAAGGAGGGAGTAACCCGATTGCATAGTAATTGTTAGGGATGTAAATAAGGAATTTGAATTCTTTATTGATTTTTTTTTTCTCTTTAAAATATATTGTTTTATAAAATATATTGATTTTCATATTTTAAAATATATTTGTTTTTGTTTGACTTGAGTACAACTCTCATGTGTGGTGGGTAATTGTGATGGAATTGAAAATGGTAAAGTCTAGAAGCGGTTAATTTGCAAAATATTCTTCAAACATTAAATCAATAAAGTGTAATTAAAGGTCTTTAAAATATGCTAGTAAGTCTATAATGAGATAACTTATCTATTTCATATAATTTTTTGATCATATTTTATAATTACTCGTAATAGTTTTGTACGTTTATAATCATTAATTATAACTCTAATTAATCAAAATCAATTAGAATAATTACTATTTATTGATAGTTAATAATAAACCCTTAGGATTGAATATGGTCTTAGTGTTGAATAGGTACAATTATTAAAATTTTATTTTTCTAATACAACAAAATCAGTATATTTTGATATACAATGAAAGAAAAACTAATCAAGAATATGAACGTAAATGAATTAAGTTCTTCATAAAACTATTATGAGTTCAACTTATTGATTACATATTTAAGTATATGTTTTACTATTTAATAAACCAACTCAACCTCTCAATTAAACTTCATTATTTAAACGAGTTTAAATTTTAAATATATATATATATATATATATATATATATATATATATATATATATATATATATATATATATATATACTTACCAGTAATTATTTCATTAAAAATACATTTATTTGTATTTATAATATTTTGTGTTTTAAATTAAAATAAGATTTTAATAAATATCAAATAACTTTTCCATTAGTATATTCATAAAGTTGAAAAACAAATTAAGGAAACTTGAGTAAAAATAAAATAAAAATATAAATAGGTTAAATAAATGAACTTCAAACTTAATATCTTCTTAAAATTAAGTTTAAGTTATCACTTTTCTTATTAATCAAAATCCAACTTCAAGAGAATTATTTGTTATCATTGATAGTCACTATAGGTTAGAATACCTAACCATGTTTACAATGATCTAAGATTAAATTAATTATATACAAATGTGAAAGTTTAAATAAACTATTTTTTTATCATTGTTGTTCTTGTTTTTAGTTTTCAAACTCTTGATATCTATATATGATGTTGTTATATGATAAAGACCAGAGTAAACTCAATGAATGGAGGCATAAAAGGTGTGTCCAACTTATAGAACCTATGGACAATAGAATTTTATTGGTTTTGAAAAATAATACCAAAATCACATATCCAATAATTCATGAAATATTTGATAACGGATTCAATCAGTATTTAAGATGGGGTACGCTCATTGTAATTGTGTAAAGAGAAAAATCAAAAATGTACATATTCATTTCACATGTATGTTAATTTAAAAAAAAAAATTGTTAATTGTTGAGATTTGTTAACATATAAGATAAAAAAAGAATAAAAAATTGTGGTTTTAATCGTGTGATCTAATAAGTACAGGTCTTATATTTATCTTTGAATATAATAGTTGATAGTTAAATTGTCGCCAAATATCTTTATATTTAAAGTTTTTTATTTTATTTTGACTTTTATTTAACATATTATTCAAATTAATTAATTGATATTATGTGAATATTTATTCTTTACTTGTGTTAATAAAAATATTGGGTACTGACTGACCGACTAACCTATCCATATTATATTTGTATCTTTAGAATATTTTTAGTTGGTTGTCATATCTTTATATTTCTGTCGGTCTTTGTAAATCTTCATCCTAACTTAACACTAACGTAAAAAAAAAAACATAAATAGACATTTAATCAATTGGATATGTAGTCTAATTATAAAAACATATTTAAAAGTTTATAAATAGGAAGATGATTTCAAAAATTTATTTTTTAATATTCTATAACCTTTAACTAATTTTAGCGTCATAATACTTATAGGAATTATTCTCAAAATCGAAAACAGGATTAGAGGTTAGAAAAAACTATGACAAGAATTCAACTGGTGAAGCCACCAACGAAAGATTTGCTGATATAAAAATATCATAAAATTATTTCGAATTTTTGTTGGAATTTGACACAATATATATCTAATGCACTAAAATGATTATGAACCTTTTAATTTGCAACCGACTTCTTCAAACTTTTATATGAATAGTGCTCTATATCTGATTATGCATATTTTAAATCACATTATTATCATTTTACAAATATGCAGACTAAAGAAACACCTTAGCTTATATCAGTTTTATATTCTTAATATTGTATTATGTCTATTGAATTTAAATTTTTTCGTATATAAAATTTATATATATCCATATTAGTTGATTGATGCGTATAAGAGTGATGAGGATATCAAGTGTTTTTTTACACCAAGCTTTACCAACATGATTTTTTCATTATAGTAGATGTGTTGTCCATTTCTTATTCCAATTTCTTTCAAATTTAGGGCATTTATAGGATGGATGTTTCTGAAACAAAACTAACTAAAAACATTTTTCAAATGACTACTAATTCAATACGTTTGTCAAGGATCTTTGATGACAAAATAAGTAATAATTTGTGATTTGATGGAGGCTACTAAAGTACATAGTTTTCTTCTTTTTATGTATTTGATTATGCTAGTTTAATAATTAAAATGTTATTGTTGTCCCTGGTCATTGAAAACACAAATGTCATAATTTGGTTTTAGCAAAGAGTAAAGATTAAAGAGGAATGTGATTGATTTTGTTATACTTAATTTAATTGTTACAGAAAATGTTTCAAAAAAATGGCGACATTTACTATGAAAACAGTTTTTTGAAGAGTAATCGTTCCCTTTGTTATTACTTTTTAATTGAATTTATCTGTAAAGAGAATTGAAAACCTATTAAGGTTCTTTAGCTATTTCTTTGATATTTGTAAAAGTCCAAGGTTAATTCTTAAAACAGGTTGGAGTCTATTTGTCCTAGGAAATCTAATAGTTCATCAGGCTAATTTTTTTTTGTTGCTTATACTATTTTTACTCTAATAAAAATTAGAAGTATCATGTCTAATGCATATTCTTGTATCTTCACTAAAAGAAGATATAAAACTTCGATTATTTTTCTTCCTATTATTACTTCTTAAAATTTCAAATGTGTCCATACTATAAAATTTATTCTTAAAAAATATTCATTCACTAATATTTATGACACATTAAATTAATTTACAAAATAATTAATTAATATAGTCAGCAAAGGATTCACGTTGACATCTTGCCACATTTAACATAACAAAATTATTATAAAATTTGATGCAATATTTTTTTTTTCAATTTTATGTAAAAATAAGTCTCTCTCTCTCTCTGTGTATATATATCACTAAAATCGACCAACGAACCAGGAATTTATTTAGGGTTAGGATATAAGGTTAACAACTTACGTTAGAGATCAGTGATAAAGATGAAACTACTCATCTTAATTCATTCAGTTATTCAAACATGCAACACCATGTGATGATAGAAAGATATAAATACTAGTTTCTCCTTATTTCTTCATACGTTTATTCACTCTTGAAATTGGATTATATCAAGTTCTGGGTTCATGGCGCAATTCAAACCACTTGTCCATCCACGCACACCCATTGACCAACAAAGATAAGGTTGCAGTTTATATTGGGATTGATAGTAAGGAAGTCACGCTCTAGTAGATGGAAACCTTCAAAGATGCCGGTGCAAGTTTCACCTTCTTCCACGCCATGAACACTGTTGCATGTTACACTTCCGACTACAAATTAAATTCAAACCAAATTAGATTATTGAAACTAATGTGTTATTTCTTATCATACTCTCTTTATTCTCATGTTCCAGAGGTTTTAGAATGTCAATTATTTAAAATTATTTTTCATTTGCATTTTTACATTCCAAAGTCATATATTTGTTTAGTTTTACTTTCTCTCGCAATCAAATAACATCGCAACAACGAAATCAGACACCAAGTATGTGTAATAATTATGACCCAGTAAAGAACAGAGGACACTATAGTAAAAATAGTAATTAAAGAAGTTGGAGATTTACCCGCTGGAGTTACAACAAGAAGGAACATAACGAGAAGAGATAAGAATATAAGAGCAAAGCTGGTGATTGTGGACTTCATTCTTGCCCTTCCAACCTCTTTTTCAATTATCTCACTCTAATGCTGAGAGGTGTGATTTTAGTATTTATGGTTTTTAGTTTATATAGGAGAGATTAGGAATTCAATCGGCATAGAAAAATTAGTTTTTGAGAAAAGTCATTTATAATGTACCAATGAAAGCCGGTTCAGTGTTAATTTCTAGGCATAAACATATATTATATTGGATATTGTTGACATCGGTGGATCTAGCAATGCATGTTGTTTTTGGCAGGTCATAAGGTTCAAAATCCCTCTCACTAAAGATATAGTAAACTAGTTAGTTCATATAAGTGGAAGATGATAGTAACATTCTTTCTTTTTAGTTTAATTTCATATAAAAAAATGAAATAAGCTTGGATTTGTTTTTTTCTTTTTTTTTTTTTTTTTTTTTTTTTTTTTTTTTTTTTTTTTTTTTTTTTTTTTTTTTTTTTTTTTTTTTTTTTTTTTTTTTTTTTTTTTTCTTTTTTTTTTTCTCTCTTTCTTTCTCTCTTTTCCTCTTTCTTTTTTTTTTCTCTCTTTCTTTCTTTTTCTATTTCTTTCTTTCTTTCTCTCTTGCTTTCTCTATTTGTTTTTTTCTCTCTTTTTATTTCATTATCTCTCTCTATATCTTTTTTTTTCTTTATATCCCATATTTATTTTATCGCGCTAATTTATTTTATCATGATAAATTCATCTTATCATGATAAATTCATTTTATCTTGAGGAATTTATTTTATCGCAATCAATTCATTCTACCGTAAGATATTCATTTTATCGCGAGATATTCATTCTATCGCGATACATTCATTTTATCGCGATACATTCATTCTATTGTGATAAATTCATTATATCACGATAAATTTATTATATCGCGATATATTCATTCTATCGCGATATATTCATTTTATCAGGATATATTTATTTTATCATGATATATTTCTTTTATCGTGTCATGATATCATCTTGCAATTCCCTCCTCATCCATTCTCTCAAATTAGGTCAACCAAACATTCTTTATCCCCCTAAATTCATCTTCTTGTATAATAAATCTATCCAAATTGGTTCAACAAAACACGCTGTTAATGATAGAGAATTATTTATTAAGTTCTTATACATACTATTTTTTTTTTAAGTTTTTGTAAATTTAAATTGTGGAAACCAAATATGATTAAAATATAGGTATACAGAGACAAGAAACAAACACAAATTATTAACTATTGAGTAATGATATATTGACACCTATACGTGGCATACATTCAGTTGACACTGCTGATGTGGCGAAAAATATTAATTTTTTAAACTAACGTGTAAAGGATTCAAATTTAGAAATGAAAAGTCTCTCTCGCCTCCTCCACTTTCACTCTCTCACTGTTTGACTCCCTCATTCTCATTGCTCTCTCACTATCATGCTCTTCCGTCTCTCATTGCTCTCACGCTCTCTCGTTCTCTCATTGCTCTCACTCTCTGATGCTCTATCGTTCTGTCGTTGCTCTCTCCACTCTCTGACTCTCTCCATCCCTCGGTTCATCGTCGGTTTAAGGTAAAGGTTGGGTTTTTATATCATTTATGTTTGAAAAAGAAGTAAAGGTTGCTCTTTTAAGTCGTTTTTGTTGTTTGTCATTTGATTTTTGTGTGGAGTTTGTGGTGGTTGAAGTAAAGTTTGGGTTTTTATGTGTCAAAAGTTGCTTTTTTTTCGTTTTCCATCAAAAGTTGTTAAAGGAGAGTCTTTTATGAGGTTTTCATGGAAAAGGAAATGTTTTTCATCCTTTAAATGTTGGTCTTGTATGATTTTCGTATGGGGTTTAGGTTTTTGGAGTAAAGGTTGCTCTTTTATGGAGTTTTGAATGAAAAGGGAAGATCTTTATTTGGTTTCACGATTTAGGATTTTGAGAAATGCCTTTATTTGTATGATTTTTGTTAATTTGTGGTTGTTTTTCTTCTGTTTTTCATCAAAAGTTGTTAAAGGTGAGTCTTTTATGAGGTTTTCATGGAAAAGGAATTGTTTTGCATCGTTTAAATGTTGGTCTTGTATGATTTTTGTATGGGTTTAAATTTATGGAGTAAAGGTTGTTCTTTTATGGGGTTTTTAATGGAAAAGGAAGATCTTTATTTGGTTTCACAGTTTTGAGTTTTGAGAAAGACCTTTATTTGTATGATTTTTTTAAGGGTTTAAGGTTTAGAGAAAGACAGACTGTGATGTGTGCTGGGAGAAAAATGACAATAAGTACTGGGCTGAGGATTGATTGGGTTTGGAAACACATGAACGCATGAACATATCTTACCTGTGTCGCCAAAACATGAATTACGGTGTCCCCTCATTAATGAAGGGGTAACCTCTGATTTTTTTGTAAGGTGACAATGATTTAATTATTTTACAAATCACCACTGGTTACCCCCTTTAGTAATGAGGGGACACTTGCGTTTAAGTTTTGGCGACACAAGTCAGATATGTTCATATGTTCATGTAGTTAGTCGCCAAAACTTGAACGAAGGTGTCCCCTCATTACTAAAGGGGTAACCGGTGATGTTTTGATAGCACAAATGGTTTGATGTTAGTTGGTCTTATGGAATTATTTTGGTTTTTTGCAGGATTACAAATGACGTCTTCTGATGTTCTTATTCGTGATAGATCTGAATTGGAGAATAAGCTTTGATTTGTAGTATGCATAATTGTTTTTTATCATGAAATATTTTGTCATGTAATGTCTATATTGACTGGTTTAATTATATGTAGGACTGTTTGTGAGTATGCCATTATTGCAAGACTAAATATCTCGTGATGGTCAATAGCATGTTATCTGATGATTAGAAGGCGTGCATAAAAGGAACTCCTTTTGGTTGGCTTCTCATGATTGATAGAGATTTGCAAATGAGGAGGATGTTTGTTAGGGAGCTGTGTTGTAGATTTGTTGAAGAATAATTATGGTTTTAAAATTAGGTCCCCAAGTATTTTCCTTTACATTAATTGATGTTTGTATAGATATAGGGTTGAGAATTGCGGGAGAGAAGGTTGATCTGGAAAAGGAATCAAGTGACTCCTAACTGAGGAGTTTATCTGGTTCTAATCGTGTTATTATTACAATGATTTATCAGGAATTACTGAAACGTGTAACTGATTTTATAGTTGTCGATTTTTGTAAGTTGTATATATTGTTAGGTTTGTCTGATTTTTTTTCCAACATAAAGGATCTGTTCATAGTAGGCTGTTTAGTGTTGTGGATAATCATTTTGGTGAATTATGTAAATACATGTAATGTAATTAAGTTGTGTTCTAATGTAATGTTGATAAATTATGTTCTAATGTAATGTTTGATGTAATTACAACATTGGTTATCACCTACATGTTAATTTTACAAGCATTCTTAATTTACTAAACTATGTGTCTTAATACTGGTTTTTTAGCTTCCATCCACCTAGTGGTTACCCATGGCTTAATGAGGGGACACCTTAGTTTTAGTTTTGGCGACTGAACTCAAACCTCTTCATAAGGAACTTTTTTTCTAAATGAAGTTGTTCACTTATTTAATTACATCAATATTGATGATTGATCACGCTTTCATTCACCACATGAAGTTCATTTTAATGACCTTTGTGCCTTAATATTGGTTTTTTTTGTCTTCTATCAACCCAGTGGTTACCCATGGCTTAACGAGGGGATACTTTAGTTCTAGATTTGGCGACTGAAGTCAAACCTCTTCATAAGGAACTCTTCTTTTAAATAAAGTTGTTCACTTATTCAATTACAACAATATTGATGATTTATCACGTTTTCATTCACTTCATGAAGTTCATTTGTGCCTTAATACTGATTTTTTAGCTTCCATCAACCTAGTGGTTACCCATGGCTTAACGAGGGGACACCTTAGTTTTAGTTTTGGCAACTGAACTCAAACTTCTTCATAAGGACCATTTCTTTCAAATGAAGTTGTCATGAGGATTAATCACACTTTCATTTACTACATTATGTTCGTTTTAATGACCTCTCTGCCTTAATACTATTTTTTCACATTACATTGCCCCAGTGGTTACTCATGGCTTAACGAGGAGATACCTCAGTTCTAGTTTTGGCGACTGAACTCAAAATAATCATAATACAAATACAACCACACCAATACTGTTATAAAAACTTCCTTATCTATAACTCAATAATTGTAACAATATTTACAGCACTTCATATTAACAACAAATACTAAAATAATATAGTTTTGTACAAGCAATTACAACAATCATATACTACTGTGGTAAAGAATAATAGCACGTTCTGAACTTAAACTAATCAAATTGATATCAGATAGCACAGTTTGGCGTCTGCAGTTATCCTCATGGAGAACCCATTGATACACTAGCTACTGCTGAAAACTGTGAAGATCAGACTGCAAATAAATTATGATAAACCAAATTAAAATGTGACCAACTCAATCAAAAATACACATAACCATAAAAGTATAACTAAATTGTTACAAACCGTGGAGTATCCAGGCATATTTTTTCCATTAAACCTTCGTGTCCCCTCAATAATGCGTGGGTAATCACTGATGTGTTGTAAGCTCGAAACCATTTTATGTTCAACAAAACAGTAGTGGTTACCCCTTCATGAGGGGACACCTTTGTTCAAGTGTTTATGTTCATATGATTAGTCGCCAAAACTTGAACGAAGGTGTCCCCTCATTATTGAAGGGGTAACCAGTGGTGTTTTGTAAAATAATTAATCACTGTCACCTTACAAAACATCAGAGGTTACCCCTTCTGTAATGAGGGGACACTTTAATTCAAGTTTTGGCGACATAGGTCAGATATGTTCATAAGTTTATGTATTTCCAAACCTAATCAATCCCCAGCCTAATACTTATTGTCATTTTTTCCCAACACACATCACAACCCGTCTTTCTCAAAACCTTAAACCCTTAACAAAAATCATACAAATGAAGGTATTTCTCAAAACCCTAAAACGTAAAACCAAATAAAGATTTTCTCTTTTCATTAAAAACCCATAAAAGAGCAACCTTTACTCCATAAATCTAAACCTCATACAGAAATCATACAAGACCAACATTTAAACGATGAAAAACAGTTCATTTTCCATGAAAACCTCATAAAAGACTCACCTTTAACAACTTTTGATGAAAAACAGAAGAAAAACAACCACAAATTAACAAAAACCATACAAATAAAGGCATTTCTCAAAATCCTAAACCGTGAAACCAAATAAAGATCTTCCCTTTTCATTTAAAACTCTATAAAAGAGCAACCTTTACTCCAAAAACCTAAACCCCATACGAAAATCATACAAGACCAACATTTAAAGGATGAAAAACAGTTCCTTTTCCAGGAAAACCTCATAAAAGACTCACCTTTAACAACTTTTGGTGAAAAACAGAAAAAAAGCAACCACGAAAGACGAGAATAAGGAGACTAACCGAGTGGAAGACGAGTGCAGAGAGAGCACAAACAGAGCGATAGAACGAGAGAGTGAGAGAGTCAAAAAGAGAGCAAGAGAGTGAGAGAGTCAAAAAGAGAGCAAGAGAGTGATAGAGTGAGACGGTGAGAGAGAGCGAGAGAGTGATAGAGTGAGACAGTGAGAGAGCGAGAGAGTGAGAATGGACAAGGCAAGGCGCATGACTGACTTTTGAGCTTCAGATTACACACTACCAAAAATATCCCTACCATGTAAGATGCATTGACAAAACTATCCCAGTATCAAGTGGGGGGTAAAAATTCATCAGTGTCAAAGTATCATTATTCTTAACTATTTTAAACAAAATAAACCGTGAAACTTATAAATTATTAAAAGATAGACAATTTGTTAGGTTATATATATAAATAATAATAGTAATAACACAGTGTATATCCATATATATAATTTCATAATAAAATAAAATAAAAAAGTTGTAATTACTAATTGCCTCTTTTAGGCCAAAATTACAATAAATCTATTAGTTTCTTTTAAACGTCTTATAACAAAATAAACTTGTATGTAATAACAAATTGTTTAAAGGTCTGGTAAATTTCATATATTTTAAAAATGTCTATCACAAGTAAATAAATAAGTTAAAAACTTAAGCTAGTTCAAACTATAATTTAACATAGTTCGATTAAAATGAATATTTTTAAATATGACTAAAAGTAAAGTTTGTACAACTGTAGGAGTTTAATAAATAATAAACATTTTTTGACATTGATATAAAAGTTAATTTTAAATTATGCACTGAAAACTAAGGATATTATACTCCACAATTTTTATTTTTAAAGTAGATTTTAATCGCTACGGCACTCTGAAACTTACTGGGCTTCTATTAAGTTGACATATTGCCCAGAATGAACGAAGCAGTTAAAAAATAAAGAAGAATTTATAGATAATTAAAAAAAGTCATATTTAAAACCCTAATTTTAAAATTAAGAACTTAAAATTAACCATCCATTTCACACAAAACTGTTATGGTTAGTCAAAAATAACAAAATTTCAGTTTTTTCGTATTTCATTTCCTTCCCTCCTTAGCAGTCATTCAAACGTAACACAAATTCATCTGAAAAAACCCGGCTCCGGAGGCTCCATCTCTTGCCGCGAGCGCCACCCCAATATCTCATCTGTAATAACTTTCCATCAGTATCCTTTCTTCTATTCCATCCTCAATATTTATTGTTCCATTTATCATTTCTTAACCACTCTCACTTCACTGCTTAGGGTTTTACTTCACTCACGCCATTCACACTTTACTTCCATCAATTTTGCTGACTCACTCTACATTTTGAACTTTATCGGAAGCTTGGTGTTTCCGTCAGACATGGAAACCGATGAATCCTCTCGCGTGCTTCCCTTCCAGCTTCAATTCGATAAACCCCTCGCTTTTCAGGTTTTGTCAATTTAACTTTCACATTCGTGTCACTGTTAAATTATCTCCGTGCCGTTTTAAAAGCTTCTTAGATTTTATGAATGACTTTTGAATCATAGATCACAATCGCGGAGTGGAATCCCGAGAAGGATTTGCTCGCTATGGTTACCGACGACTCCAAGGTCCTGCTCCATCGTTTCAATTGGCAACGGTTATGGACCATAGCTCCAGGTCTCTCTCTCTCTCTCTCTTCATCCCTAGTTTTCTTCTGTTTATTGATTTTTAAATTGATGGTGAAAATTGCTTATACTTGAATGTGCGGTGTTTATAATGCCTTGTGCAGTGGTTAAAATTTGGAAATGCCTTGAAACGATGAGCCACGTGTTGTTCTGGCTTTCGTTAGGATTTCGAAGTTATAGTAGTGCACTAAATGCTGCTACAACTGCTTGCTTCGGTGTAATGGAATGTTTCTTTTCCTGTAGGAAAGGGCATCACATCCTTGTGTTGGCGTCCTGATGGAAAAGCAATTGCTGTTGGGCTTGACGATGGGACGGTGTCACTGCACGATGTTGAGGTGGGTACTGGTTGTATTTTTTCGTAACTAATTATTTTAGTCAGTTGTTCTTGATTTTTTTTTCTGATACTTCTGGTTGTGTTATGCGTTAATAAATGTTTTATTCGATATGATACATCTAAAGGGAAAATGTATGTGTGGAACTTCTAAGAGTTCCAGGACTGACTGTTTATTATTAGGCTTACAGATTAAGCAAGCTACTTAATGTTAAGTCTCACTTTTAATTCATGTAGAATTGATCCTCTTGCTGTTTGCTTTTACCATTTTGAGACATTGTTGAATATCTCCACTAATACTGGCCTTAACTTAGGATCAAGGCTTCTACTTGTTCAAGATTACTTTTGTAATACGATTTTTGAAAATTGCTAGTCTAACAAGTAAGTGATTGGATCTTCTTCTATCTGAGGAAGGATTGTCAATAAAAGGCCAACTATGGTTAGTAGTAGTAATTTTGTTGGTTTCTTAGCAAGACGGGATAAAATCTTTGAATCATGTTTATCTGATAGATAAAATGTTTGTAGGTTTCAATGTTGCGTAGATTGGATTTTGGTAGATTTGATTTTTAATCATTAAATGTAATTGAGATAGTGTCCAAATTAATCTCAGCCATAGATTTTGCATTGGAACATGTTTATGGTGAAAAAGTTTTGAAGATTAAAAATACAGGCCCTAAATGGATCTGTTCATTTTAATGGTGCTTTTATCTCTCTGTCCGTGTGTGGATAGAGTTTGTGGTTTATTTTTTTTGTGTGTAACATACCTGATTCTTTATATTTATTTTAAGGCAGAATGGAAAGTTGCTAAGAAGCTTAAAATCACATTGTGCAGCCATTATATGTCTCAACTGGGAGGAGGAAAGTCAGCTAATTACAGTATGTTCCTTTCTATGTGATGGCTGCTCTTGATGTTTAGTTTGATTGATCAATTTTGGTTCAGAGGAATGTCCTGAAGATACTTGTTATCTACTAATATGGTTTCTATGTGTACCTTTATTTAGCAGAATCGAAGTGAGATATGGTGCTTAGGCATGTCTTAAACTATGTTTATCATTTTCTAGTTTGTTGATTCAATTCTCGTATGCTATAAATGGAAAATAGTAAGTGTATGATTTAATTGGTAGTATTAGAGTTAAGAGTTGGAAGAATGTGTAAAACAAATGGTGGAATTAAATAAAAAAAGATGCAAGAGGTATACAATGCCAACTTTAAACATCAATTCCATTCTTTTGGTTTATTGTTTCTCATATTTCTGCTTGATTATTAAAACTTATGTTCCAAACGAAAACGCGGACACATTATATCTTGAAAGAAAATATACTTAAGTACAATCCCACCTCAATGTTTATTGTATTGATGCTGTTGAGAGGGAGCAAAATTGAAAGGACCTGATAATGAATGTGTCTTGACTATACAATGAAGGTCTCGTATACGATGAGTCTGCATGTTTTGACTGGATGATTCTACTTTATTTTTCTTTTCTACCTCTATCTTAATCTTTCCTACCTAAATTTTCTTCTAGGATGACCATGGTCATACTTCCAAGTATGAAGATAGAACCTCTCGTTTCTTTCCTCCTGCTCCAAGAGTTCCACGGATGCCTGGATTGGTATCCGGTGATAATGGGTTCATGGATGATAGTGAAGATTCTTTTCAGGAGCTGTCAAATTCTTCTCACCAACGATTCAACATCCTATGCAGTGCAGATATAGAGGGAAATATTTGTTTTAGTATATTTGGCATCTTCCCTATAGGGAAAGTTGTGAGTAGCTCTGAAATTGGCATTTTTTTCATTATATAAATTAATTTACGAGGTCTGATGGGGAATGACATACTAATATATTATTTATGTACTGTGTCTCCTTCCAAGTAGTTTAATTTTTATTTTAAAACAGTGTCTGGAGACCTACATGATTGTATGTCAAGATCGGAAGATTTTGATTTAATTGTGGTTTAATCTGCAGCCATAACTGATATTTGATTAGTTGAGCCGACTAAACTGACTACAGATGATCTCTAAATTAGTTACTATTATGGTGCCATTGATTCATGTGGACACAAGTCCTGTGATATACCATTTTCTGTTCATATATTTTCTCTATTGGTTAGTGACCTTAGCATGCGTTTTTACTGTGAGAAATTTATGACATTGTTGAGATTTTATGGATTGACAGGAGGACTTTAGAAAGGTGGGGTGACATATTTTATTAGCAAGATTTTAAATAATCGTGACACATTACTGTATTGTTAAAAATATGGCCATAAAAAGCCAAGCGTAGTATTAGATAGTACTTAAGATATTCCTAATAACGTTGGAAGATATCATACATTACCTTTTGTTGATATTTCTTCTGTGAATTCAGAGACAAACACTCGTAAAATAATTAATACTAAACATTTATATCAAGTTTGACTTGTCTGTTTCTTTATTACCTTTAGCATTTTTGCCTTTTTTTAATTAATGTTAATACATCTTATGGTTGTTGCCTTTCAGAACATACATAACCTCACTTTTCCTACTTCCCGTGATGGTGCAGAAACAACTAACAGAGTTTCAAATGCTTCTGTACACAAGGTAGTTTCTCTTTGTTTTGATCGTTGAACTTCATCGCCGTTCCAATTCTGTTTAGTTGGTGTCCACTATAGTTTGATGCTTGAAATTAACTAGTTGATTAATTAACATGTTAATGTGTATTTTAAAATTTCGAAATATGAGAAGAGCAAATTTAAATACAATCAAAGCAGCAGAAGAACTAAATCAATAACTTCTTATGGATGAATGCGACGATGTTTGAATTTCTGTCAAAAGATTAATGATAAATGAATTAGTGAATCTAATTCTGCTCGCTCAATCATAAGACAGGTACGTGGTCAAAGAGGAGATTCCATGTTCATTAAATATTTATGCATCACTCATGAATGAATCAATAATTTGGTCTCTGTAAAAAGTGTGGTTTAAATATATTTTTAGTCTGTAAAATTAACAAGTTTTTATTTTGGTCCCAATTATTTTTTTTCAATCTCAATAAAATTTGAAATTACTATTTATAAATTGTGTGATTTTAGTTGTAGTCCCTGTTAAATATTTTATTTTATTTTCATCCCTCTAAAATTTTAAATCACTATTTTTAATCCTTGATTTTCATTTTAAGATAGACGAATAACATTTATTTTACAAATCTTAAGAGTTTTTTGAGGTGATTTATGTAGACGTTATGTTAACCTTTTGTTCAACACATAAATATTTAATTAGTGTCATATAATCAAAAGTGGTAATTTTCAATTTTAGAGGGACCAAAAACAGAAAAAATTTTACGGGGACCAAAATCAAAACTCACTTTACAGGGACTAAAAACATATTTAAGTAAACAAATATTGAACCTTCAACTGGCATAAGTTAATTAATGCCTTTCATAAACCAAATCTTGAAAAAGGCTTGTGCTTTTGGTGAAGCAACGTGAATGGTTCTATATTACATTATTAACTCCACCTTTAATGTAAGAGCCTTTTGTGCTTTAAGGGTGGATAATCCATAAGCCTGCCTACCTTCTGTTGAAATTGAGTTTTTTATCAGAAGAATGAAGGTGGCTAGGATCAATTCTAGTTTACCCAATCATAGAGATTCTAATATAATGCATAAAATAACTCTCCCAAAAGTTTAAGCTGATAGACAAAGGCACATGACTGGTTTTGTTACGTTCCCCCTTGGAATTTACTCATGGAAGCTGTGTTGTTACATGTCACTAGGTTGCTTTATCAAAAGATCTTTGTCGTTTGATAGTCATGTGCTCAGGAGACCTAGTTAAAGTTGGTGCTGACTTGGGAGAAACTCACATGGCTGGGCACAGTGAGCATGGTCTACATTGCTTAGCATTGAACACTACTATATTTTGGAATAGGTAAAAGTTCTTTGAGAAATGGGATGCTTTGTTGTTACATTCTTTTTCTTTGTAACATGTAAAACCTTATCCCTTCAACACAAATACAAATGAAATTTGGCATCTTATTTCTGCAAATTGATTCCTTCTTTCTTTTTTACAGAAAAAATGAGCTTCATCAGGTAGCTCAACAAGCTTCTAACATTGAAGATTTGACTGAGGTTGTTCGGACATCATTATCAGTTATGTGTAGGCAGTGGTCTGATGCCATGAACACATTTCAGGAGAAGTTTAGCTCTTTGTCTACTCTGATTATAAATCATGGTAATTGAATAAGAGTTATGAAATTTGTTTTTCTTATTACACTCACTTTAATTCACTTGTTTCTATCTTCCATTACTAGGACTTGATTCCTCACCCCAAGAGGAGTTTCTGAGCCTTTTGGGTGGTGCAAGGACTAGCCCACCAATTCATCAATTTCTCGTTAACACTTTGGGAGAAGTGGTATACGTACAATCTTATTTAGTTGCATTCCTTTTCTTTGTGGTTGTAGTTTTCATTCACCAACTTTTTTTTTGCTTACAGGGTGTCAAGCGTATTTCAAAAGTTATCTCTGGTGCAGGCAAAGAAATTCAACGTATTGTCTTGGACCACCTCCAGGTACAATATATTACTATGTTTACCAATAACGAGAAACATATTGTTTGGAAGCAAAAATTTTAAAAATGGTCATGCCAAACAACTTCCTGTTGCACCTTATTGTTCTTTTTCCTAGATGATATTCAATACCGTTCTTGAAACCAAAGATTCTTAGTCTTCTCTAAAATTTGCAATATCGAGCTCAATTTAGATTGATTCTCAAAGGACACATTGGTTCTATTCAATCTTTAATATTGTTTCTATACAAATTAAAATTGGGGGTCAAGGATTGAGAAATGTAGAACAGAAATTGAAAACTTCAACAGATTATAAAAATGAAGATCAAGAAGATGAAAAAGGTCAATTCATAGATTCAAGAACCAAACAATTCCTAGTATCATAGTTCTCTAAAGATTCAGATCAAAAATTGAAAAATTAACCAATTCAATTAATCAATTAAACCAATTGTATAAACCAAATCAAAATATCATTCAATTTAATATGTATTTAATTATCAAATCAAAATTTAACTGATTCTTAACCTAGTTTCTAAAATTAGAAACACAAACTGTAATCACAAAGTGCAAAACCAAAATTAGAGAAGAAAAGAACAAAATCATAACGTTAAACGATCAGTGCAAAACTCAATTCGGTTTGTTTGATTTTAATTCCATGAATTGATCCTCAAAAATTAGTTTTTCATGGTGAAAAACACAACAAAAATCAGAGAAGAAGAGGAAGAGTCAAAACAAAATTTGAGAGAAAAGTAGATGAAGAGACAAATGATTTTGTGCCCATGTTTAGAGAACATTTAGGCTATATAAATGATTTGAAATCTGAAGTAAACATGGACCTAAATGTGGGCTCTAATTAGGTCCATAAGTTCAATTATAAAAGTCTAAGCTAAAACAAAGAGAATTGAAAATCCATGTGGATTCTTTTTCAAAATTTCAGCAAATCTGCCTCAACTTCTAAAAATCGTAGAAAATAACATAGAATTACAGATCCAGCAAATGATATGTCCATTTTGAAGTCCTGGAAATGTGGAATTCAATGCAATTATATTCGGCCAAAAATAGTATCTACAGTAATAGTTGTGGCCAAAATAGCAAGCAATTGTCAAATTAGTTAAAAACACAAAATTAAAGCGAATATGTAGATTGAATCCAATTTATTACTATGAAAGGAAATGAGGTGAAAACTGTGAACAAAACATATGAAAAGTGTTTTCAATGTACAATAAAATTGTAAATGTGTGTACGAAATGTGTCATCACTAGACCAACAAAGACAATCAGAAGGCCTTTTTGTTTTCTTCTATAACTTGTCTCCAAATCCCATCAGTGGGTTTGAGCTAGGTCATTATTGCACTCCTACCATGTGTTAACAAAGTAGGCATTGTGAGCAAGCCTGCTCCAATCACAATGATTTAGGACTTCAGAGGCTGTCCCCTGTGGCCAGCTTCAAGGGGCTTAAGTGCAATGTTGTTTGGAAGAATTGTAATAGAAATTATAATTATAAAGTTCTAGTTTTGTTGTCACACAGGGTCCTTCATATTTCTCTGACCTTTCTAGAAGAAAATGAGTAGCTTCACCTGCTTTAATAACATTGACACAGGGCATTACCACTAGATCAAAACACAAAAAGATGAAGTGGTAGTGTACTGAATAAATTGTGAGGAGATATAAATTCATGCGCATTCGTGTAATCGCCTGAAGTTTTACTCTTCCATTATTGACATGGAATTAGAAGTTCATTTACTTTTGAATTTACTCAGTATTTGTACAAACGCCAGTGAAGCTCTCATGGAAGTTTAAATGTATTCTTCAGCCAGCTGTAGAAGTTATTGGATTCAGAATAGGAGAACTAAGAGGGCTTTCAAGATGGCGAGCACGCTTTCACAGCATTGGCTTGGATGAATCACTTATTAACATTGCAACAGAAAAGGCTGGTATGCTACTTGTACAAGTTGAACGATTTATGAGGGTCCTTTCATCTGTAGTGCAGCAGGTGTGCCTTTTTTGTTTTAAATGAATCTTGTAGATTGTAGCTTTATTTTTTAATTTTAGCTCTGTTATCATGGTCTTTAAATTGTTATCAGCTATGTATTTCCATGAGAGCTACAATAATAATTCAAATTCCGTATATCAGTTTTTAAAAATGGATCAGCCAATATGACCTGAAACCAGTTAGCACACTAATCAGTCAAAAACTGGTGGCTAAAAGCCAGTTCAAAAAAACCTGTATTTAAAAAGATGATGGTTTATTATTCTTATTTTTATTCAAAAACATTTTTTAAATAAATAAAGATTGAGTTTTACGTATTTATTATGAGTTTTTTATGTTGTAGGACTTGTAACATGGTCCTTCTTGTTTATAATTTTGCATAACTTAATTTGCTGTAATTCTATATTTTAGTTTATTACATAATATATTGTAATATTAAAAATATATTTTAATTATTTCTTAATGAACCATGGCTAAACCAATGAATTGTGAACCAGCCTTCATCGGTTTAATAATTGGTCTAGTTTTAAAACATTGCTGCATGTGGTTCTACTATAAAAAATATAATAATTGACTTCTAGTTTTAATTATAAGGAGAAATTTAGTGGGAAACTTGATAGTAGGGCTATTAAATCATCTTGTCCCTCGACTCTTTGGTTGTATATCCTTTGTTCATCTTCACTCTAATCATAGGAGGAAGCTTGATCCTAGGGCTATCAAGTGCTTATTTATTGGTTACTCACCTACCCAAAAGGGATACAAAAGCTACCACCATCCAACAAAACGATTCCCCCTGTCTCGTGATGTCACCTTTGGTGAAAATACACAATATTTTTAATCTTATATTCAGGGAGAAAGCTCATGCATTGAAGACAAGGATAATTTGTTCTGGTTCTCACTCCCAAAATTAAGTTTCATTAATACTCCACCATCCATTGACTCTAGTCCTGTTCTTTCTCCTATTCATTCTACTTTTGTTTCAAGCACAAAGATAATTGGAGAACAAACTTAAGAGTGCTACCATCCATTGCAAGTATACTTGTGGAGGAGAATATCTATTATTCAATCACCACAAGTCCATGATTCTGACCTATACTTGAAATACCTGTCAATAATGAAGAACAAAATATACTTGCCCTCAAAGATCAGGATCTTCCAACCGCAATAAGTAGATGTGTTAGAGCATGTACTCAAAAGCCAAGGGGCCCATTGACACAGTGTGTCTTATGACAAACTATCTAGTAATCACAAAAAATTCCTTGGTCATCTAAACAATGTCATGTTTCCAAAAATTGTTGATGATATATTGACTAATAAGGATTGGAAAAATGCTATGAAGATTGAAATGGTTGCTCTAGGAAAGAACAAAACTTTACTAACTATGGATGGAGTTTATAATAATTTGATGCCACAAATGCCTTTCTGCATGACAATCTTGAGGAAGAAATTTACATGGAGGTCCCACCTAGGTTTAAAGCTGAGGTGAAAAGCTGTCTAAACTAAGGAAGATGCTTTATGGATTGGAACAACCCGGTAGAGCATGGTTTTATCATGTTTACTAATGTAATGAACAGTATAGGGTACACTGTTTATTAAACATTCAACTTTAGGGGGAGTTCTTGTACTAATTATTTATGTAGATGACATAGTTGTAACTTGACATGATCAACCAAGAACGGAAGTCTGAAAAAATGTTTGATAACAAAATTTGAAATTGAGTTAAACAAATAGAAATAGTTTTTGGGCATTGAAGTGGTTCATTCCCATCATGGTATTTTCATCTCCCAACAAAAATATGTGTTGGATTTATTGGTTGAAACTGGTAAATTAGGATGCAAACCAGTAGAGACACCTATTGAATAAAATCACAAACTTAGTGAATCAATTGGAGATGGAGCAGTGGATGGACAATCTTATCAAAGGCTGGTTGGAAATAGATCTACTTGTCTCACACTAGGCCCACATTGCCTATGTTGTAAGGGTTGTAAGTCAGTTCATGCATAATCCAAATGAGACTCGTCTCAAAGTTGTTTATTTCATTTTGTAGTACTTGAAAGGAACTCCTGGAAAAGGACTTCTATTTATAAGGGGGCATGAGGTGATCTTGGAAGCCTGCATAGACACTGACCAAGCAGGTTTTTTAGACTATAGAAGATCTACCTTAAGATATTGCACTTAGGAAATTTGGTGACTTGGAGGGCAAGAAACAAAATGTTCTGGCAAGGTCAAGTGTAGAGGCAAAGCAATAACCTTGGGGATTTGTGAAATACTAAGGTTAAAGATAATTTTAGAAGACTTGAAGGTTGATTGGAAGAAGCTTATGAGACTGTATTGTGATAACAAGTTAGCAACAAATATTGTGCATAACTAAGCATGTTGAAGTAGACAGACACTTCATAAAGGAGAAGTTAGATAATGGGACAATTTGTTAACCATTTGTATCCTTTGGAAATCAACTTGCAAATGTATTGACGAAAGGGCTAGGTGGTGTTACGTTTCAGTTTATTGTTGGTTTGTTGGGAATGAATGACATCCACTCACAGAGTTGAGAGGGAGTGTCAGAATCCCTTAAAATATGTTGGAGATAATATTTTCTTCTACAAGTTTAATTACATTCCATAATTAGGATAGGCTGTCAGTAAATTTTATATTTATCGTACAGGATCATTGACCCTGATTTATAGGAATAAATTGTGTCTATCGCAAATTTGGAGTTTCCTTAATTAAGTTTTTTGCATTCTCTTTAAGAGCAATTGCTCTTCCATGAATATTATTAGAAATGGTCTTCTTGACAACTATCTTGTCTGAGAATGCATGATATATTGTGTATTTTGCTTTTATTTGGATACTTCGGAGGTATTTTAAAATACATTTAAATTTTTATTACTTATTGTGAGAAGCAATATTTTTTTAGGTTAATGAGTGCATGTGTTTGAAGTGGTGAAAATCTATGTATTATCTTATCACATTTAGTCTGAAGTTGTTTATACTTTGAATAGGACACCACTTATTATACTACGGTTTATGAGCATGTAATAATATCGTGGAGGATAGGATCCAATGATAAGCTTTTGAATGGATTTTTTTGGAATGATGGAACGGGTATTTGGATTTCACATGTTGAACAGAACATGTTGAACAGAAAACAATGTTTGAAAGATCAATGAATGCATTTTTATAAAAGCCTATTGTGTCTATTTATATTGATATTATTTTTTTAATTCTTTTTGCTTTTTACATTTATTCAACCAGTACTCAAACTTCTTCAACTGGCTATTAAAGTGTATAAAATTGCTCATGTCAGAACCAAGTGACCAGCTTCTACCCTATAACAGGTTCATTTAAACATTCCTTAATGTTATGAGTAAAAGATGATTTTTGTCTGATTTTAGTTTTGGTTTTGGCAGTGAACTTGTTATTATATTCTTGAAGTTTCTATACGAACAAGATCCAGTTAAACAATTGCTGGAAGTATCCGAAACAGAATATGAAGTTGAAATTGATTTGTAAGTTTTGTTTTCTACTCCAAACTCTTTAATATTTTTCCATTTCTTGTCAATTTGAGTGGGAATTAAGGCGGCAGTTATTTTCTACACATTAATAACCATAATCATAGTTTCTAGTACGACACTAATTACTAGCAGTTTTTTTTCTATTGATAACTCTCAACTTAGAGTTTCTAAAAGAACTGATTTCTAAAGCAGTTATTTTCTACGTATAACTAGCCTAACTGTCCCTGACTATCAGTTCATATTGTGCTGTCAGCTGAAAAATCAGTCTACTCCCCGAGGCTGAAAGTTGGAATTTGGTTCTTCCGCCACATCATCTTTATCCACTTCAATAACAATTGCTTCTTCTTTTTTTGTTTAGGGGTTCACCGGATCAGTTTGTTTAAAGTTAAAATGAGTATTTCTGATCTGAAATAGGCATCTTTTCTTAAAAAATCACTTATTTAAGAGTCAGATGGGTTTTGCTTCTCTAAAAAAAGCTGAAAACTGCTTATTTTTAAAATAATCAAATTAGACAAACACATAAAAATAAGTAGAAATATGCTTATTATATTACCAAAAAAAAACACTTGTTTTAAAATAAGCACAAAAAAATTGACCCATATCTCCCTAAATTAATTGTTCTTTGCCCATTGATGTAAGGGATGAAAGTTTTCTCCACGCCTAAAGCATAAACCCTTTTTGCTTGTCCTTTCTATCAATTATTGGTATGTTTAATGGTGCAGGCCTTCATTGCTCTCTGCTGAATTTCACTGTTCACCCTCTGTTCTTCCACCTGAGAACATCACAGATGAAGATCCTTTGTTATGGCTAGATTGATTCATATTAGAGTTTGAAACTGGTCTGAAAAATTTTGACTATCATTCCACTTTGTTGTAATAATTGATCCTGCATGACCATGTGGATCATAGAACCACTTTGATGGCCTTGAAACATTGCTCAAAGATCCTATTTTTTCTTGCCAGCTTGTTTTGGACACAAGCGCATTTCTTTTCTACCTCTATACTGTGTGCATATTACACAGCCCAAATTCTTGTTTTTGGGCTGAAAAGTTTGCAACCGATGCTTAATTTCAGGTTGCAACCCACCCAAAAGACAATCCAGATATTATTATATAGGTAAATACTTATCTCATGATGAGAGAAATTCAAATGCTTCTGTAAACTCCTCCATTGGTCCCTCCTGTTTCAACTTGGTTAGGTCCATGCTTTATTTCTCTCAATAGATTAACCCAATGATAGTAGAATTCACTAACATTCTGTATTTCAAAATAACTTTCTGCCCTTGTAATCAACCAAATATGGTCATCGTTTCACCTTAATTGCCATATGATACTCCTTAATGTCTTGAATGGTTGAATTTGATCCTTTACCTTTTCTCTGTCTGATCATCCGACTTATTCCTCTTCTGCATACTTGGTCATTATTTTTTTCATCTGCAACAAAATCTTCTTGAAAGTTGCCAATTTCTTGTCCAAATTGACCTCTACTTGAGTCTCAGTTCTGTCTGCCAGTCCTTCCAAAGTCTCTTCCAGTCCCAAATAATACGTATCGTGCATGCCTGTACTGATGAAATGTCATGTAGGCGGTGTTACATAAATCGTTCTCAAAAGTGTACTTTTTATATGGGCTTAAATATTGTTTTTAGTTCCTGTAACATAATTGAGTTTTGATTTTGGTCCGTCTAAAATTGAAAATTACCAGTTTTGATCCCTAGTATTTTATATTACTAATCAAGTACTTATGTGTTGGAGAAAAGGTTAAATGACCATTCCAAGTGACACATTAATATTGTAATATAATGTCAGACACGTGTCACCTAAAAGAACTTTTAATCTTAAAATGAATATCAGGGACAAAAAACAGTTATTGAAAATTTTGGAGGGATGATAATCAATGAAAAACAGCTTACATAGACTAAAACTAAAATTTACACATTTTATATGGACTTAAAAGAGTTTTTTTTTTTTTTTTTCAAATTTTATAGGGAGGATTTTTTGACCCTGATAGGCTGAAATCAAAAGTTGCTAATTTTGGAGGGATTATAGGCCGAAATCAAAAGTTGCTAATTTTACAGGGACTAAACATGTTTAAGCCTTGTATATATTAGTCTGAATTCCTGATATTAATTTGATTTTTTCTATTTCTTCAGGGAAACAATGCAAAGAGTTAGAGAATTGGTTCAGTTTGGGGGATTTTCAGACACTGAGTATCTAAGGAGAACATTGGCTAAAGAATTTCAGCTGATGGAATTAAGGTTTTTCTTTCTGTCCTTCTATTCCTTCTAGTTAGACAACACCTTGTTTCTGTTTGTCTTGACCTTTCATTGCACTCATGAATCAAATTAGTGATTATAGTGCTTAAATAATTATGAATGAGATTACAAAAATATTGAGAAATGTCACGAACAAAACTATCTTTTTTTTTTCTGCGTAAATTTTTGCTTATTCGATAGTGTAAAGAAATCAGAATTATTCGTAGTTATATTACCTTGGGAGGTTAGCGTATATGAACCATGAAGCATTATGGCTCATGCAATTTATTACTCTACTAGTTTAGACATGAGCTTGAATGCATACGATCTTAAAATAATTTCAACAAAAGGGATCTCTGTTCAAAAATTGATTTACCTCAAAGCTTTCACTAATCGCGTAGCCTCAGCAGAGAAGATAGTAAAAGTCAGGTCTTTTAAATTGCAAATATATCTTTTTCAGATTGTTCTAGCCATATCACTGTATTTCTTTCAGATTTACATTGTGACCTCATTGTCTTTCAGCTTTAAAGAGGCTTTTCAGATGCCTTTTACCTCAATATCAAGAAAGATTCTTTGTGAGGATATACTACCATTGTTTCCTCTACCATCTCTGCCAAAACCATCTTCATCCATGAGAATTCCCACTTCAGTATCATATTATGAGGTACTTCACATAATGAACATTTTTGCCGATTCCTTTTATTCTAGTTAGTAAGAAGCCTTTTTCTTCCTTATGTCTAAAGTCATTTGAATTTGACGTCGATTGGTATCTAATTCTATTTTAATGCTGTATTATTTTCTTCATTTCATACTTTTTTACGTAGGATTCTGGAGCTTCTGTATCACCTCAAACTGTTCAAAACCAGTTTATTGATTACATATCTTTCCAAGTACCTGATGAGTGTTTCTCAGATATTGTAAATTGCATATGCATAGTCAGAGGATTCATGCATGACTCACACTGTCTAAAGAAGGGGTGCAGTTCGTTGGAAGCTGTGCTGTTACATGTTCCTGTTGATTATCAATGTGTGGATCTGTCTTTGTATAAGGTAACGATAAATTTAGTATTTCATACAGCCTTTATAGTCTCAATTGTAATGTTCACAAATCTCAAGATTTATCCTTTCATTTTTTAATGTTGTTGAAAACAGGATAGTCAAATTGTCTTGTTACTAAATAAAGCTACTAATACATCAGAAAGTGCTGGTGATGGTTGTATGATGATTCTGCAAGCAAGTAATCTACCATATACCTCTATATCAAGATCTGCTTGTATAGATGTCTGGAGATTACCAGAACTTAAGGTAAGTCCTATGTCCATGGTATAAATTAGTGATTTATGTAACTAATACTTCTTTTTTCTAATAACACTGATTCTTATCTTTGTTAGTTATGGTCCCCTGTATCTTTGGTGCCTAGGCTTTTTCTCATTTTCTTTTTGATTATGCTGACTGAATATACCCCTAGAAAGCTCACCCTTGGTTTGGGCCAATAATAATAAATAGAATTTAAGAATATAAGAGGATCAGACAAAGTAAATCATCTTTAAACTCTAAAAGAGAAAGGAATGTGAATATTTTATGTATGTATACTGCATAAATCTGTAACTCTATACAAATTACAAATTACAATTTGATCCCCATCTATGAAAAACTTTTCTTGTGGAAAGCCTTGAACCAACCCCTCAAAATCTTCCCAAAACTTCTCTTTCAAATTTATTTAAGATTCTACATGTGATGCCATTAACATTGATGATATTGATAGCCTCTCGTCCAATTGTTAATTTTAAAGATAAATAGTTATTGGTTCTTATCCATAAAAATGCCCACATCATTCTTTCTTCTAGCTTTTCCTGTGTGTCAAATTTTAAATCTTGAGATGTCTTGCACCTTAGTTTTTTTTTTTTTCAACCAACATAGTTTCTTTTAAGAGACATGATATTGATTCTTCTCTAAATCATGGTGTTCATTCTCTCCAAAATATTACCTGTTCAAGATTTTGTACCGGACATTCAATATTTTATTAAGACCATGGAGGAAATAGAACATGCAAACATTGTCAAGTTTATCTACAATCTTTGATGCTAAGCACTAGTTAATTTGTAATGATTGATGGCAGACCGAAGTACTGAACTCTATACAATGAGAGATTACCGTCAGTCATCTAGAGTGGCTAAATCATGGATAACATTACAAAGTCATTGGATATTTGTATATCATTTGAATAAACATCCTGGGCTTTTCCATATTTCGTAACACACAGTGTTACAATGTTACACACCTCAACAGCAAGGAAGAGCAAGGGCAGAATGGAAAAATCACTCCTTTTGAATTTACATATAAGAGGAGAGGAAAGAAAGATAAGGAGAGCAGTAGAGAAACGGGATTTTGGGTGTTAGTTAGAGGAGAGAGAAATATAAATAGAAGGAAAAACATGGATTGGGGGTGTGGGTGTGGGAAAATTGGGCTCGAAAGCTAAGTACCGTTATTGCTTTACACTTTTACATAAACAATATTCTCAGATTTGAAGGAATCATCACACTAAAATTTCTTCTGAGTTTTTCAATATTCCTTGCTGTTCATATCTTCTATTACTCTGTCTTATAGTTCCTAGTGTTCCTGTAATTGGTTATTTCTACTGTTTAGAGGGACTGTTATACCCAGAAACCTTACATACAACGTTGTGATTCAACAATTTTGGATTAATGGACTGCTGTGAGATACTGGTTGACAGTTGCTTACTCCCAATCTTCACACCTATCTTGATCAATATGCTGAGACTTCTTATAAGATGATCATAAACTTTTGATTATGGAACCTTATCATGACAGCTCCTGCCTGATTCAAATAGTTTTTCCATCAAGTTTTACTGACACTATGGTAGGATTTCACAAAATAAAGGACACCAAACCCTTATTTTAGAGTTCAGAACTGCTGGATTCCATGTTGTCACACTAGCCAAATAGATACGTGAGATCAAGATGTCCACACAAGTCCAACAAAAACAAGACGAAGCCCTGATGCAAACGGGATATCATACGGTAAAAACAACCAAATGCGGCATCCAGAGGGGCACAACGTACAGATTAAGGCAGCAACCGAACATTAGAAGGCCACAGCCAATGAGATGACCAATATTTAAACTGGGTCAGAATGGGACCAGAAAACTCTGATGAATAGCAATCTGACGAAGATAAACCCCATGGAGGGAACACCAAGGGCTGATAACAAACCTGGGCAGCGGCTGCACTAAATTGGACGACTAGTTTTTGTTGAATTTTATCAAATCCACTTGAAATGGGCTATCTGAGATAAACACAGGCATGGAACAAGTTTTTGACTTAAAACCTGCTCAGAACAGTCTCCTAGCCCTATCCTATGTATAGAAATGTTATAAAGAGTTTTCCCATAATTTTGAAAAAATATTATAAGATCTACGAGATATATTCTACCCAATTACCCTAATTATATAATAAAAGGAAATACTTACTGTTAAATCAATCAAATTCTATCACAATTGCAGACTCTGTTCTAAAATCTCTATAATGTTTTCATAATCTCAACAATTACCATTAGTTAATATCAATATTTATATTCTGTATTCCTTAAGTCATAATTTTTATATTTCATCATAGTCATATTTTTGTCATTATGTTTGTCTAGGATTCTGTTGCGTACCTGCATATTGGGGATGAGAAAGCTCGCACCATCCCACATTCTGTAATTGCTCCCTTGGCGGTTAGTGGTGAGCACTCTCTCTCTCCTTCTCTGTCTCTCTATCTCTCTTCCGACGGTTAAAATGCATTAAATTTTTTATATATAAACTGATTCCACTTAACCGCAAAATATCTGCCCCTTAAGTTTAATTTCATGCAGCGTATTTGTTTAATGAATCACCATGTAGTGCGTATTGATCTTTTGGTGCAAGTATATTATGGGTACCATAATCAGATTTAGGAAATTATCTGAATATGTTTCAGCTCGAGATACAAAAATTAATCAAATTCCTGGAGAATGTTTATTTCTAATCAGTCTTTCGTTAACATTTTACAATATTCAGATGTAAAAAAGTTATGATAATAGAATTGATAATGAAAATATGTTGGATCTACATGTTATGAGTAACGATCACCCGAACGTTTCTTCAACATAAATGCCTTTTGAAGTAAAACTTCTGAACTATGTAATGATTATAGTTGTCAATGGTTTCCCCCTCCTTTAAAGATATCTTTGATTCTACCCTCCAGCTGGTTATTGTGTTTAATCATGGTATAAACTGCACTGAACCCTTGTACCTTGAACAGCATCAAGAGGCGTGGCTTGTGTATTTGCTGCAAGAAAGCGTGCGCTGGTCTACATTTTGGAGGAAGATGAAGACGAGGTCTCGGATGCAGAATAATTCGCCAATTTATTTTTCCTTCGTAAGCATTTTTTATTTTTGTTTCGGCCGGTGTTGTAATCATTTTTCATTTTCTTAATGGTCCGCACATTGTTGTAGAATGTCCATATCCCTTATTAGCGTTCATTTTGAAAACACGAAATTAAATTAATTGTTCTTATAGATGAAAGTAAAACAGTTCAGCCCAAAAAGTAAAATAAGAGGGAACAGAGTAAATAATCACAGTACTGGTTAGTGAGAGGGATCCATTGCTCCACTTTCATCCATCATTCATAGAGGAACTAAATGCGGATTCGGTAATGGAACGAAAATGTAAGTTAAAAGCGACTAATTTAAGTGCAACAATTTGCCGACTTTCGTGAGGTAATGCTTTTATTTTGATAAGAAGTTATAGTATTCTTAAATAGATTCCGTTACGGGTTTTGCATTTGATTTTCCCTGCTATTACAATGATTAATGTGTAAAATGTTTTATTATCTATCAGAACATAATTATTTTTGTTTTTAGTTTCTAATTTTGTAAGCCATTTTTGTCTTTTATTTTATTCTTGTCAATACATTTAATCCTTACCTTTATAATTCTAGACTGTTAATAGATTATGTGAGGAAATGTTGACACGTCATCCTGTTACGTGGATCAAGAATAAATTTCTAGTTATTTTTTTGTTTTATCCCTTTTCAAATAATTATTAAAATTGATTTCTCTTATATATTCTTTGTTTTTTATACTTCGAAGATTTTTACTTCCGCATCCTATTAAATTCTTTCGATCTAAAATTTAAATTTTTTAAATGATGTCTTGAATTTGAACAAAACCAAAAAGTTAAAATATCTAAGTATATAAATTAAATTTAAAAATAATGTCATAATAAAAATTCTTTTAATTATTAAATTTTAATTAAATGAAATAAAATAGTATGGTAAAAATCTGGAGACATGTATTTACGTTAATGTAATATATGCAATTTATAATACTATTACTTCTAGCAAAATGAAAGTATTACCTCATGAAAGTCGGCAATTATAATACTATTATCTCTTTTATGAATTTAGTCATGCCTCACAAATATCTTGCTTGTCTCTCTCCACAAACCCACGTATTACACTAATAAACTCAATATATTGATTTATCTCTAATTAAAATGATACCTATTCACAAGGACATTCAAGCAGTCAAATCTAGCATCTTTTTCACTTCATATTTTGATAGAGTATCAGACTGTCACGTCAATATACTTAGTTATACAGATAATGAAACAATCATAAAGTACACAGGCAGCAAACAGAAGTATTCGAAGCACATAGCAGTTGGAATTAATTATAATTATAATTCCACAGCATTAAATTTCAGTTGGGTTGAACATATCTAGCTAGCTTACTGTACAGAACTGAATACAGCCCGGTAAATGTAGTAAAGATTCTAGCTTCTTGAAATTGCACTAGGAACTTTGCCAGGTTTAAGCACATAGCAGCAACAGACTCTTCAGAGGTAAACTCTCGAGCCTCTGCAAATTGGGTGTAGGAATGCTTAAGTGAAAACGTCACAACCAAAGCAGTTAAAGGAGATGTTGCATAGTGATATTCTTCTACAGGCAGAGGTCTATGCACAAGTGTTATTATAGATCAAGGCACATTGGAATCTTCAAGTTAAGTCTGCACCAAATAGTTCAATCCAGATTTCATATCCTTTCTCATGCTATGAAATTTTAGCATGAGAACAATTCTGAATGTCAGTAAAGAAGCCTTGGATGCTATAACCAGAAAAACTATTGATCAGTTCATTAAAGATCACCAATGCCCCCAAGATCTCTATGGGTCGTCCAATTCAACAAGTTGTGCCCGTCTCTCAGCAGCCTGCTTCCGAATAAAAATACCCCATCTTAAAGCTGCCTTCAGCTTGAGCCAGCCTACAACGGCTTTGCCTGAGGAACGATTTGGTTCATCATCAAAATTGTAGCCCATGGGATTTGCAGAAATGTATGTAGATGAACTAGGGTACCCATCATCGAGGCCATTAAATGTAGGATGTGGTTGGCCTCCCATGTTAAACATACGGAGTAGGTGCTGCATATCTTCATTTTCTAGCATCTCATGACTTCTAATACGAATTTCTTCCTCTGGGAAGTATTCTTCAACTCCTCTATAAGTAGGATTTGAAATGCTGCCAGGTTCAAAGCCATGTGTGGATGATTGTGCAGGACCAAGAGTTGCTCCATTCTCATTTCTTGGAAGTTGAGCATGGTGTGGAACACTCATCAACTGGTTTTGTAGGGAAAATGCGTTTTCATCAAACTGAATGGAAGGGTTAAGACTAGGATTGTGTGGTTGCAAGGAGAATCTGGAAGTTGTTCCATCATGATAACCTGCAGACATTCAGGTGTAGTCAGTCAGCAATCAAAAAACTCCCACGGGCTCACCATTTTTTAGGTCAAGCATGAGCAAGACAATCTACACAGATTGATGTGGAATGAAAGCAGCTCACTGCATTGTTCCCATGATGCTTTTATTAACTTCGACTGATAATCATCTCATGGTTCAATTTTTCACCATATCAGCCATGTTATATCTAAATGATGTTCCTCAGGCGCTAACATTATAGGTTTGACGAGGAAAAAGAGGAAAAGTTGAGGTATGGGTATTCAAAAACTGATTCAATCTAACGAAAATTGAAAAAAATAAAACCTAAAACTAGAAGTATGAGAAACAAGCTTTTTTTATGACCAGGTTGGATTTCAGTTAGAATTACAACCTTAGTTTGTTAGACTCTAGTTTTTCATCAATGAGTTAAACAAGAATTAAATTATAGAATTGTGTAGTTCCTTCCGGGAAGTCTCACATCACCTCCCTCAATTATTGAAATGACATACATCTATTGGACGATTTTACATAATGCCAATTGATTTTAATATGAAAACAGACATGGTATCAAAGTCTATAATTCATATTTATAATTGTCTATCATTCTAGTAGACTCGCTTGGTTTGGCAAACATCAATGGAGGGGGAGGTGTTAGAAAGTCTAACATCGTTTGCTTCATTCTTGACATAGTATTGAAAAACTTCATTTAATCTCAATTGGTTTTAACATGAAATGTGATGCTAGAGCTTGCTATTATCAATTAGGTTACAACTTAAGGGATGAAATAGTTCAAATGGTTTTTGATCGAATTAACTTGGATCTGAATTTAGAACAAATTGATGTAATGATAAAGTAAAAAAATTAATGGGATTGGATTTAATGAATTTTCTCTTAAAACCCGATTTAATCTCAGAGATGATACACTCTTTCCATCTTGAAATAAGCTCGGTTTTGAAGAGGAAATATTATGAGTGCTGGGTTTATGAACAAAGCGAAGAAAATAATTGAAACCAAAAAATAACTGCAAAAAGCCTTTTGGTTTTATTGCTAATAATATTATTTTTGCTAGGAAATATGTACCTCCAACTGTTACTCCTGAATCCATTGAAGGCTGGCCTGCATGAACTGGAAGTGGGATGGGTATATGCTGAAGGGAGTTTGAATATTCATTGGAAGTCATTGGTGCCGGAGGATGAGCGGTGTCCAAAGTCTTATCCTCAATGTCATTTATCAGAGACTTCCCATCATACTCAATAACATGCATCCAATTATCATATGCTTTCTTCACCAATGTGTCTACATAAACCTACGAGGGATATTGTTGGCATTATCAGAAATTTCGTCATTTTCCTTGCCTATAGTTTGAAAGAACTCTTAACACCTTTTGTAATATCCAATTTTTTTTTTTTTTATGGTAGCAAAAAGCCACCACCTTATCTTTGTAACACCTGTAAGCCTACTGCTAAGCCGATTTATTCCCATAGTTTCAAGAACAACAATAATTATAGATACTATACGCGTCTAAGTACAAAGTTAAAGACTAGCAAAAGTTTCCAGACCACAATAGACTTCAAAAATACAACAACACTAAGCAAAAATGTTGCAGCCAAGCAAAATATATTATTCTATTAACGTTGGGAAGCCAATTATATGCGTAGTATTCTAGTTAGTTAGATGTTTTCATCATGAAGTATTGGTCGTGCCAATATCCAGATTGAAAGGAAAAACAACTTTCATTATATCAGAAATCAGGTTAACCGTATTATGGAAGGAAGTCAGCATTATGGTCTGAATTCAACATGAAAGGAAAATATTATGTGATAGTGCACTTTACCTTTTGATTCTCAGAAAGAGAATCAGCGGAGTAAAATTGGTCGTTGGCAATTAAGCCACTTAATTCATAAATATTATTGAAAACAACACCCACATTTCTTGCATCTTCAGGATAGTATACATAAACTTTTCCACTGAGAACACAAGTCTTGGCATGCTCAACTAGAATATCCCACATCTTATTTGACATGCCGCTTCCAAGGATCTACATTAAGAAGGATAGTTAACCAATAAAATCCTTTGGCAGTTAAATAATTTTATATCATCAATTCGAATGTAAAACCAAAGGAATTGAAATTTTGAACAATTGACCTTAAAATCATAAATGGACAAAAATCAGGTTTCTTACATTCCGCAATCTCTGAGGGTCTCTGACCACAAGTCTTAAGAAGTCTTCAACAGTATATACTCCAGCTTTATTTAGCCTTTTGTGAAATGACCCATCCTTGCCAATTTTCTCCAGTCTCCAGACCTCGTCATTCAAGGCAGGAGGGTAGTGCTTCTTGTATACTATAATTGAATTGATGTTTTGTTAGAGCAGGTTTCCAGAAATGATACAACAAACATAAGCTATGAACTTACATTCTCCGCGATGATCCTTAACGGTGAAAGGTTCTGATTTCGCTTCACGGATACGCATTCCCTCACAACAACCCAAGGCAACTTTCAGCCCCAACCTGAACTTCCTACTCCTTATCCAGCTAGAGTTGTCTGTAAATGTAAGCTCACCCAGTGTTCCTACACCATCCTTCAGTGTGACTTGCAGATCACCAGTTAGAAGAGGCCTTTTTCCTTCCCGCTCTTTCACAACATGACTATCAAATTCTTCTTCACTCCAATTATCATCATCCTCATTATTGAAATCTCCCTCCAGTACAATAACATCTAGCCTGACACATGACTCTGGTCCTGATGTGACAATATTGCCAGTGTTTGCATCAATCAAAACAATATGAATGGCTGAACCTTGCTCGCCCTCCACCTTTCCACCAGTAAAGAGGGGAAGGGACAGCCTGGTCTTGAACTGCAACTGTAAATTTGTGCCATTAGGGCCTTCTATTCGCTTGGGGAAAGACCTGAATTTTACATTGAGTATTAGAGATAAAGTATAGATATTATAAACTCATGGTGATAAATAATATAAGCTGAACCTGAAATTAACACACCACTAATCACTAAACAGATATGGATCACTAGATTTTTTTACTTTAAAATTTAACAGAATCTCCATTAACATAGACTATCTGTCTAATTTCATCGTTCCAACCTCTAGCAAAGCGAGTTATTGCAGGATATATTCTTACTAATTGCCATGAAAGCATAAGCAGCAAAAGATGAGAACCATGTGTCATGTACATTCATCTGACATAAAATTTATCTTTATCAAGAGGGAACAAAAAAATCACCTGCCAGCAAGCTCGGCGGGGCTTAGTTTTGCCAAAGCACGCTCGACTTCTTCACTAACCTGTTCGGCAACGAGCATAAAAATAAGAAATAAGAAACACGTTCTTGATCAAACACTATTCATGCAAACAAGGCATTTGATTACTTCGTTTAGAGAGCTATTTCATTAAATTATGTTTAATTACACTTAGACATACACGCTGCAGGCCAACTTATTCCAGAAAGCCTCCGATAGATGAATAAAATGGGTGGTGACCTATTGCATAAGGCTCCCACCTAATGAGGCTTGGAAGGGGTATAAGTAACCAGCCAGCCCGGTCCCAAAAGCAGAGAAGCTGTTTCTAGGACTTGAGAGTTCGTTTCATCTCATAACGAGTAAATAAAAGAATTTACATCCGCTTCTACAGTTTTGACTTCAAGATCACTAATTTCCTGTCCAATTCTTTAGCTACAGGCCAGCAGCCTGAGAGGTTGTGCTTTATGTGGCAGATTAGGTGAGCAGTAGAATTTACAAATGATAACTTCAGGTACTATTGACCAGTAAATCAACTAAAAATTTCAGAAAATTATCAGATTAATATATTAAGAATTAATACCACAATAAACGGAATTTTCTTACAACTCTGCGTAGAATAGGCTCCAGTGATGAGCAAAGTTTCTGCAGACTGTCAACCTTCAGGGCTTCAACAATTACACTGCAAATTAACATAAATAAATTAATAAATCAATAAACATACTCATAACCAAGTTTAAGACACCAAAGCACGCTTAAACATATGAAAACATAACAGCCTCCACAGGGATTCTTTCTTAGTTACATACTCATTTCTTAGTTACATACTCGGTTGAATTTGGTCTCTTTTCCTCTTTGCTTGTTAAAACCATTCTTTCACATGAATTTCAAACTCGTGCAAAAACAACACATCCAATTTTTTTCCCTTTTAAAAATAATTAAGCTGCCAATAATAAAGTCAAATAAGGCGTCAATTCTACTTCTCTATCAATTCTCACGCAAACACTGCAACCTAAACCTCAAGATTTTAAAAAACAGTCAGCAACTGCGATTTTTGCTTCAATGTCAAGATTTTTCAAGTATCCACAACCACAATTGTAAGCACATTTGTCCGCAACTCTCACAATATCACCAAATGCAAAAAAACCTTACAACGACGAAGTAACACTCCGAAGAAAACGTAATCAGCATTACCTAGCCAAAGCAGGTCGTTTCCGATCAGGTTGACCTTCTTCGGCGGAAGCCGAATCCAAACCTCGCTTCTCTCGCGCCGTGCCGTTGGATCTCTCGCCATACCTTCCGTGCATTGTTCCAATCTGGACACTGTTTGGTTGCGGAGAAAACGAAAGAAAGTGAAAAAAGCACGGTGGCGGCGGCACACAACGGAGGTTAGTAGGTTTTCTCAGCACGTAAGCTCCAACAGTGGAGTTGACTGAGAAAGAAGTAACAAAGAAGCGGCAAAATAAAAAACGGAAATGTGAGTTGGCGCCACTTTTGGATCGCTTTTAGAGCATCCAAACGGGGCGCTGTGTGGGGACTGAAAAGAAAGGGTAAAAAAAGGAGAAGTTGGAAAAGTACGGAGTGTGGAAACTTCGGGGAAACGTCTCAGAATTTTCTTTTTCGGCAACAAACGCTATTTTGCACTCTGACGCTTATTTGTCGCATGCCTCAAAACAAACGTGTCATTCACATATCTCGCTTTCTTGTTCTCTCTTTTTGGGCTTACGTTTGGTGGGGAATCCTTTTCGTTGTTTCATTATTCTGCCACGTGGCGTCATTTCGGTAGGTCAGATCTGTTAGGCGTGGGTTCGTAGCCGTCAGATTTCAGATCGTTCTGTAACTCTGTTTTAACTCATCCTAGGTTTGTTCAGTTTCACGCTTTTATTATAGTATCATAATATTACACCCTTTATTCTTTTCTTTTTTACTTTTTTCTTTTTCTAGGATTCCAAATTGGAAGATGCTCAAGATCTACTTTATTTTAGGTGAATTCAAATGAAGAGACATGAAAACAAAAAATCTATGGTTCTGAAATGGAAGATGATTTTTATTCTTCCTTCTCTACATCATTGAGAGAATGAGAATAATTGAGGTATGAAGATATATATATTTGATAGTTGTGTTGTGTGGGGTCAACTTAAGTAATTGGGTAGATAAAATGCAATGTGATGCAACAGCATGAGAATGAGAAATGCAAGATTTGGGCATGCGTGATTCTTAAACCTCTTAATTAGAAAACAGGAAGGGCCCACAAGGAGATAGGGGAATATCATGCTGAACTAAAACACGCATAAATGGTCAGAAGACATTCAATTCTCAATTGGCTTTTAATGGAAAGTTGTATTCTGATGGATTTCTTTTTAAATCACAGAAACAATGTTAGAATCTATAACTTTGTGTATATCATTCAATTTCTTTACTCTATTAAGCCAATCTTAATCATTACATCATCGTATGACGCATATAATATTTTATGCTAAGAAAAATCTCTTTAAAATGTATTTTAATATACTTTGGATCCCTCGAATATATTGTACTTGCATAATTTTGCTTCTCCAAACTTCAATTGAGTTCCCAACCATCACGATTATGATTTTGGTATCTCATGTTTCAATTGAGAGAATTGAGCATGCTAGTATTTACAATTATGTGATTTTAATATATGAGATAAATGAATTGTTTTCTTTAGATGTGGTTCTAATAGCTATATTATGATAAGTTACTTATCATGTAATGATGAAATTTCCTTATCACGATGACATAAATATCGATTTAATAAGTAACAAAATGTTGATGTTTTGGTGCTATTCCAAAATTATATGTCACAAAAACAAAAGAATAAATTGTGAAAATGTTAAACATTAGATTTGAACCCCATCTAACACACATATATACTAGTGTCATCATGATAAGTCATTTATCAGAGCCACATCCACATCATCTGTTATGTTATTTATGATCGTTACATGAAAAAATTGTTAAATTTGATGGACTTATTCTTGTTGGACCTATTCTTCCGTAAAATTAGTTTTTTAATTTAACAGTTGCTAGTTTTTCTCTCTTTAGTTAGTAACGTTCCTATTATTTAGGTCCTAATTATTCTGTTAGTTAGTAACGTTCCTTTCATTTGTAAAGGTATTTAAGCCAAGTTCTTCTATGAATAAAAGACGAAGTGATTTCATCTTTCAGCAAATATTGAGTTTGTATCTTAGTGTGTGAA
>Ga0209700_101873_pt1 | contig 43553 bp, 17 predicted proteins | sample SiratroredBW_FD_187528 | JGI IMG/M metagenome (GOLD analysis project Ga0209700, IMG submission 187528) | Root nodule microbial communities of legume samples collected from California, USA - Siratro red BW (SPAdes) (version 2) | ecosystem: Host-associated > Plants > Roots > Nodule | place: USA... | reverse complement strand
AGACGAAATTATATGTTTATATATATATATATATATATATATATATATATATATATATATTCAAATAACTTATTATTAACATATTAATGAATAATCATCCAAAATATAAACTTTACCAGCTTAAGTATTTTTTTTAATCATGCATTTAATATATTAATAAATTACAATAACGTTATAAAACCTAATATGATTATGACATTAATTAAATTATCCAAATATATATAAAATAACATATCCACAAATAAAAGACTCACTACAACTTACTCTTTAATTATTCATATTTACATATTATTTTCTTGTTCACTAAAAAACTCACTTCAATTTACTCTTTAATTATTCATATTTATATATTACTTTCTTGTTCACTCACTAATTTAAATGTTATTCACATATGGACATTATGAATTATTATATTTATTTCTTATTATTGTTATAAATTTATTAACTCAAAAAATAAAAAAATTATCTCACTCACATCTCATTTTAAAAATATTTAATTTTATTAACTTTCTATTCAGAACAATTAGTATATTATAGAAACGATCTACGGACCGAACCCGAAATCCTAAATCTGAATTATTTAATTTATATTAACATCTTAAAGGATCGTTGGCTGACACATATCTCCACAGCTCCATAAACATCTTCTCACTAACATGTGAGTAATAAAAGACATGTGACATGTCAAAAGAATATATTGGAAATCTAAACCTGGCTTGTTTTGGAATTTTTTATATATAAAAGATTGTATCCCCAATATTAATTCGATATGCTTTTACTGATCATATAATATATATGTTAACAGTTAGACAAGATTATAAGCTAGTTAGTGATTACATAAATTCATAAAATTTCAATCATGATTTTGAATTTTAATTATTTAAATGAAATCTAAAAATCGTATTTACTGTCATCATTATTTACCGTGAAATTATATTTTACTATGAGTGGATTAGGATCTGTCACGGAACATCTTTCCACTTCCTCTAGAAGACAAAGACAAAGAACAAGTTACAAGACTCCAATGCTACATTATGTGTCACTAAAAAATTCAACTGATTATTGGTTATTTACATTTCGATCTTTTTTCTATATGATTTACATACGAATTAAAAAAAATCATGTTTATAGATATTTGTGGGTGAAATGGATTTTAAATGGATGTTTTACTAGGTTCTTATCAATCTTTATTATATATTTTAATATTAGTGAACAAAATTAATAATTGAATAATTATTTATAATTTTATTTAATAGATTACTGTTGTTTGTTTAATTATGGAAATAAATTTTGTTTTAAAGAGATTACTTTTATCTAAACTTACATTTTGCGGTTATGTAAATTTATTTTTTAGATTGACTAATTTATTTATACTAATATTTTATAATTTATTTTTATTTAGAATATCTTTTAAGATCAATTATTATTAGAGCTTATATTTTAAAGAATAGTTTTTAAATAATCTTCTTTAAAATTAAAAAAAAACACCTATAACTATTTTTCATATAAGTATCTCATGAGTAATGAATATGTAACTCGGATTTTTTATTTTTTTTTACTTATGTAGGTAAAATATTGATGGAAATTGTTTTTTAGTGGATGTTGTTGAACTTTTTTTATTCGTGGATGTAGGTTAAAACCCTTTTTTACTCATGTCTGTATAAGGTCCTGTCTGTGTTGACATTGAAACCTAATCATTTAGTCATCAATCAATGGTTTTACAGTGAACGCTTATTCATGCTAATTTGTTAATAAATATCTACATGGTGCTTATTTTGTCTTTTATGTGATAATAGATTGTGACATAATAGTAAGCAACTACCAGAAAAAAATGCACAACAATAACCCCTTTTCAGAATGGATTTTTCCTTTTTGCGAAAATATAGCCGAGCAAGTATCACATTTTTTTTTCTTATTTTCTTTATAATATCTTGATCAAGTCACAAAAATAGTTCGTTTTTATTCTTTTCCACTTATAGTTCAATATATTTTTCTTAACTGGAAACAAAATAAACACACACATATATTGGAACACTCATTATTGTGCAACCCCCTAATTCAAACTAAACGATAGTGACATTAATCAAGATTGGTGTGAAACAACACACCTTAATGTCCTAGTAGCATAAAATAATATTTTACAATGCCAAGAACCTTTAGAAAAGTAATATAGTATTTGCTTCCATCTTTAAAACCTCAAAGGTTTAATTGTCAAATTCAATTAAGTTAATATATTGCAAAGAAACAAGAAACTTATTTCTTCATTATTTTATAATTGTCTTGGCGAAGATCTTTATTTTTCATTATATAGAGCTCATGATCATTAGGAAGAGCTGATCGATGCTTAATAATGCAATTTTACAAGACTTTAATTAAACTCAATAACCATTCAATTAACACCTTAAGGTATTAGGCATTAGAAATCAAAGTATATAAATGTCTTGATAATTATTATGATAATTTCAAGTCTATGAAAAGTATTATTATATTTATTCACAAGAGTTTCCTGCCAAAAATTCTAAGATAATATTAAACCATTAAGAATTCTCATTTTTATTGAGTTCAATAGTCATATTCTTATATGCACCATTCATTTATATATGAAGTATAATAAACAAGATCTCTTAATCTCTATCCAAAAAAACTGTTACACATATATTGATTCATCGACATCAATGATGTCCTATTTTCAATAATACCATGATGAAGAACAATTTAAGTAAAATTATAAAAGACCTTTTTTTAATTATTATAATTTCTATTATAAAACAAGATTCTATTTTTAATTAAGGACCTTATCATATTATCATGAAAAATAAATTAAAATCTTTAAAAGATAAAAAAGTAAAGAAAAAATTAATTTTACAATGATAAAATCTAATATATATCTTTTATTTATTTTCACACACACACACACACACACACATATATATATATATATATATATATATATATATATATATATATATATATATATATATATATATATATATATGTTTTATCCTATTATCTTATAATCAAACATGTTTTTTTTTTATCTGTGTACTTATCATCCTTATTTCTAACTATCTTATTTTTCTTTGTATGAAATCTCACCGAAATTTTCAATCATAAACATTTAGGGTGGTGGAAATATTATACGGATAGTAAAATGGATTAATATAGCTTGATTTAGTTTGGCCCATTAAATTGTGAAAAAATGAGATGAAGTGGAGTAATACGTGATGATGATAAAGCGAGTTGGAAATCTTGAATTATTAGGTGAAAGGACGGGTTGACGAACTAGTGTATTGCTTTTTTATTTTATTTTTTATATATATGTATTTAAAAATATACTTAATCATATAAATATTTTTTAAATTTTAATTATTTAATCAATATCTTTAATTGAATAATTTAAATTATTATCTATACATGTTAAATTATTTTATTATAATTGATTATTATAATTTAATTTATTAATATTAATAATTTAACTTTACCATATTATTACATATTTACATATTCTAAATAATATAATATAAAAAATTAATTTTTAAATTATTTTATTTTAATTTTTAATTTAGAAGAAAAAGTGGATTTACAGGTTAAAAACATTAACTCCATCCGTTAAGATGCTGTTGAAAAAAATAAGAGGGTACGAGAAAAAGGAAACAAACCTAAGATTTTTCTTGTTCCAGCTAAAACGGAACACATAAATATAGATATTATGGCTGAACCAAAGTCATATCTCAATATTAGCAGGAACACGATTCATAACTTTTCATGTTAGGTAGAGAAGCATGACTTTTATTTTAGTAGCCTATGACTTTTATTCAGCCATAATAATAGGTAAATGAATTAAAGAAAATGACCAAATAAAATTAAGAAAAAAAGGTGCTCTAGAATATCTAACGGAGAAATAAAGTATCATATTTCATTTGGATTACCTACATCCATAGCCCGAGATAATATTGAGGTATCTGTCGAATATACGTGAAAAGTTAAAATAATAAATAAAATTAATTATTATTAACAATTTTAAATTAATCATAATGTCAAAATTGATTAAAAAAATTATGATAACTTAGGTTTATTATATAATTATTCTTGTTTGTCTATCTAAATAACGTGACATGTTTAGTAAAAAGTACATTTTTAAATTCGGATTTAATACTTTGAATATTTAATGTTTATTTGATTTTTAGAAAAAATTTTATAGATACTCTACATTTAGACTGGGACTTAAGAGGAGACTAAGACTTGATAAAGTAGATAGATTAGAAGATACCATCATAGTAATACGATACTTTTCCTTGTTGAGTGTGTTAATTGACATGATTAACGTTGTAGTAAATGGCTTCCAATTAATTACTTTGCACATATAATCATAAACACCCATTTTTTCAAATAAAGTTGACATGCAACCATGGAGACAAACAATTGGTCATGGCAAAGTACTAAGCACCCATAGTACGAAATCGAATCAGAAGTCAAATCAAGTTTTGGTGTCTCCCACATGCCAAAATACAAAAGTGCTAATGTCCATTATTGATGCAGAGAATAAGGAGCCACGTAAAAATAGAGGCAAAAATGTAGGACGAAGCCAAAAGTATATATAGTTCCATATATGGAGTCTAAATCATTGTTGCACATAATTTAAGCATGTTACGTTTAAAGTACATAATGTGTAGTCATCGGATTCACAGAACATTATGAAGGGTAAATTCAACGGCAAAGCTAAAAGTTATTGCGTAAAAGAGAAAATGGATTTGACAGATGATTATGGTATGATCATGTTCGACTACGTTATAAACTACCCAATTTTTATTGTCGGTGATAAAACTATCAGAGACAAAAATCACATTTTTTTAATAATTGAAAGATCTGACTTTAATTCAAAAATACATTAACTAAGATCAAGTTCGATATGGGAAAAACAGACTTTTCTCCCAAAGTCATTTTTAAAGATCATGATTGATTGCTTCAAATACAAGAATGCAGTTCAAACTTGAAGATCGTATTTCAATCTCAACATTTAATACAACTTTTTATATATGGACCCGTAGCTTAATTAAGTCCTTAGTTACAGTGTTGAAGAATTTGTTGTTATAAGTGTTTAATAGAGATGTATTCAAATATTTTAAGAATATATCTATTAATATTGTAGCTTTTAGAACATTGTTATAGTATTTTAAGATTTACCTTCCAGTGTTTAAACTATATTTTAAGATTTACCTTTCAGTGTTTAGTAATGTCCTTGAATGCCTTACATATGATAAAGAAAAATTATAAGAAATATTAATTTTACTGGAAGTAATCAATATAATCACTGATCCACAAATTTTTTATAAAATTGTTACTAGTTTGATTGAACAATTTGATCATATAATGACTATTATAAGAAATTAAAAATTTATATTAGATCTTATAATCAAAGTTATTATGTGGTATTGAAAAGTTTGTTAAATATGAAAGAGAAAGTAAGAAACTCATACAGAAAAGGAAGAAATTTATGTGATAAAAGAGGAAATAAAATGGAGATAAAACAAATGATTTGGAATTGGAATTTGTGAAAAGAACAATTACTAAGACAAATTTTTGTTAAAATAAAGATAAATCAATGTTATAATGACAAAAGATTTAAACATAGACAAAAACATTTCTACTTTAACAAACAACATAATTACTTTCTAAGGTAAAAAAAAAAACTTTTTTTTTAAAAGACAATTCAACAATATAGAAACTTATAATATTTAACTAGCAATTGTAGCAATTATATGATAAAAGAAGATAAAGATACTATTAGAGTTACAAGTTAAATTAAGTAAGGTAGAATATGTTAAAGTAAAAGATAAATAGGCCCATTAAAGTTATAAGAGAGCGAGGAAGTAAAGTAATTCATCATACTTTTTTATGCGTAATTAAATATAGTGTTGGACAACATTTTGATTATGTTATTTTCTTCAATTTGAGAATGGGGGATGCAAAATTTTTTATTCAAGAAGAAATAATTGTTGTTATGGTAAAAGGGATAAGTTTTCATATTCTTCTAATTATGTCAAAAAACTTAACTTGTAGAAAATAAAATGATTCCTATTCGTGAAAAAAGGAAGGGGTTATACATTATTGAATAGATGTCCAATAAAAATTATTTAGATCATGACATCATTTGAAACATTGTGGAAAAAAACCTTTAGACCATTTCAATCTTTTGGGTTATTTATTATGCCTAAGTTTTAAAACCAATAAGAAGAAAACTTAAATATTCATGTGTGAATTATATCTTAATTGATTATAGTTTCATGTCAACGGATTACAAACTTTATGATTTGAAGACATAAAAGGTAATACTTAGTTTTTTTTTTATTAGACCACTAGATGACCCTCTTTATTTGAATGAAGAATTGATACACAAAATTCAGTAAAAATGAAATTAAGAAATACCTATTTTATATATATAAAAGAAAGAAACAAGGAATTTTGTTGTTCAATATTGCAAATTACTAAGCGGTACAGTTCTTCAACAGATTCAGGCGTAACTTTGACGAAATTTTTTCCAAGTACTATTTCAATATTAATCTTTTCAACAGTAATAATTAGTTTAGATATTATATTTGATGATAAGTCTTTTTATAAAAATTGGAAGAAAAAACAATTTCAAGAACTATCTTGCGACAAAATTTAATATTATTTCTCTAAGGACGAGAAAGTAATTCTCACCATATTTTTTACTTTTATTAGATAGTTCAAACCCAAATTCTTTGTCTTCAGGCTTAACTTTAACTCTTAAAAAATAAAAACTTCAATTGTTAAAAATTAAAAAGTTTGAATGGTATTTAGAAAAAGAATGTGAACCAATAAACTTTGAGAAAGTGAAACTAAATTTTTTACTAATTCTTATAATTAACTTAATCTCAAGTAATAAGAGAAGTCTAGAAAATTTTAAGAATAAATGTTAAATAACGAGTTACAAGTATTAAAAAAAAATAACTATTAAAAGTATTTAACAATACGTATGTATATAGCTTTATTTTTTTAGTTTTTAAAAAAATATTTGAATATAATACAAAATGTGAAAAAAAATAAAAATAAAAACTACTTCAATCTTTAAATTTAATATATATATATATATATATATATATATCTTTTTCATAGTAAAAAAGTTTAGAACACAGTCATATTGAATTAAATTCGTTAGTGTTAGATACCAAACTCTCCTTAGGAGTACTACCACCAAATAGTATTCAAGAAAGACAATTTATTTCAAACAGCATCTATTACAACATGAATTTGTGCATTAATTTGCAATCAATACACACGAATCTTCTTTCTTCCTTGAACCTTTGAGAAATACTTACATCATATATCGAGAAGCAACTAGTATTAAGGTTGCAATTCGCCACATGACCCATCTGGTCTAGATTTTGTTTTGGCTCTGACGCAAACATGAACGCAGATCTATTCTTGGAAATCAGCTGGCAAACACTCATAATTGAATCACGACAAGGAATTTACATTAACCATCATTTTGCTTCGAAATTGCTTCAAAACGTGCAGAACAGACTGAATAACTAATTATGCAGACACCCACGTTAACCACCACTTGGCCTGACAAGAAAAAACGGTAAAAATTTAATCCATCAATAACAAAGATATTTGTATGTATCAGAACACTAATAATGTTATTAAGAGATTACACTAATCAATGAGAGGCAAGGTGCTTATTATGCTAGGAATAAAATTGAACAAAGAGTAAGATTTGCAACACATTGGAGGTGGTTCAGGAGACACATGTACCAGAGAATGTTTCTGGTCCCAGAACCTACAAAGTAGTGCTAAGCATTGGAATATGAGCATCTAACAGACTTCCCTAGTATTTTTTACTGCATCAAAACTAGGGTTTTCTCAACAACTTTGCCTGCAAAGAAAGTAATGAAATAAATTAATGACTGCATACATAATTGTTGGAATTGCAACTGCTAAGTGAGATCTGTAATCTATTCCTAGTAATTAAGCTTTTAGGTCATACCTGTGATGGCAGGATCTGTAGCATCACTGCTTATAATGTTTTCTTGATTGAAAAATAAATAAATAAACAGTCATTATTGTTCATCATCATGAGGAGAAGCACAATAATCAATGACATTCAAATTACAAGAAATTCGAAGGTTGGTAACTTTTCCGGCTGGCCAATGTCTTAAAATTTCAACCTAATGAAAGAAAAAGCATGGGAGAAAAAGAAGAGATTTCTTTTACCAAATAATGAGAAATAATGTTTTTTAAGCTTTTTGATCGCTTTAATGAAAGGTTTGGAATGCTGAATAAATATATGACAAAACTGAAGTATAAAGGGTGGCTTTATTACTTTATCTACTTATTTTGTCTGCTTGTATTTGATATTAGGTTGAAGCAGAAAAGAACAAAGAAAATGTAGGACGTTGTGTTCTTTCGGTAACAAAAGAAGAGAATCTTTATGATAGAAGTACGACAATTTTGGATTAAATAAGCAATAAATTCTATATTAAGATTAAAAAGATTCAAGAAATATATAAAAAAAATATAATTGTAGGGTCATACAAAATTTTAAATGTAAAATAAGGACAATCAAGTGCATTGGATTAAAAGAAAAAACAATTAACTTGAAAAGAATTTGAAATAAAACTATCAAATGTGCAATTAAATTATAGAATGTAAAGTTAAATGAAATAACACAGAAGAGAAAACAAGACGGAATGCAAGTTAAAAAAAAAAATACTTGAGATGTGAACTACTTGATTGTAAATTAAAATTCAATGCAATTTTTTAAAGTGTAAAGTAAATTTATTTATAAGAATGGTTGAACAGTTTACAGTAATTTCCAAAATTTTGAAAGGAAATTAATCTCATAGTGATCAAATGAGAAACATAAAATATTTTTTAGAGTAAAACTAATTTATCTAAAAATGATGATTATTTTACTCGGTCAAACTAATTTGTGGGGCAATTTGAATTGGTCCACCAATTTGCTTCATCAAGTATTTGCCTCATAAAACAATTATTCTCCATCATCGCATGTACAATTTTAATTGAGAATAACTTCTTGTAAAAATTGTCTCCTTTTTTGAATTTACTGATTGACAAAATTCTTCTTAAAAATACACTCCCTAGTTCCAAAAATATTGACGCTTTAGCAATAAAGATTTCACATCAAAAGCTGTTTTCAAATTATAACTATTTTAAATTCATCTCAAGTAAATTACGTCAACCAACTCATCCAAACAAATGGGGCAATTATTTAAAAATAAGTAATAAATAATATTTAATTGAATCATATTTAATAAAAAAATTAGAACAATTATGAAATGATGGATAAAAGATGTCACTTGTACTATTATTATTTAATGTCTCACTTTAATTATATAAAAGATTACCGAATATTATATTAAAAAGAATAGGTTAAAAGGTTATTATTCTAAATCTCTGCAGACTTGCAGCACAAAAAGGGTCTCCACAGTCTTACAGAACTGTTGACAGCCTTACAGAACCTTTTCTGTGATGCCTATATCAGTATATATGCACTACACCTTCTAAACTCCTCTCCCATCCAATCCAATCTCAAACCCATCTGCAGAAAATAAACAAGTACCAACCTCAAGTGGGGTAACCAAAAGCCAAGTTATAGTGATATCGATCAGGAAGAACAAAAGAAATGGCATCGGAGAAAGAGGTTGAAACTGTAATAGTTGGGAACTATGAGGAAATGGAAAGTGAAGGGAAGCCTAGGGATATAAAATCCAAGTTATTAAGCTTCTTGTGGCATGGTGGTTCTGTTTATGATGCTTGGTTTAGCTGTGCTTCCAACCAGGTTGGTTTCCAAAATATATTAATTCTTTCTTCTCAAGGTATGTTATTTAACACAGCCTATGCATCCAAAATAACAAGTCTTGTAACAAAAAAAAAGGTTTATGCTCCATTCCATGAATGTAGATTCGATCTTTACACTTGTATTTTTCATATATGTTTATGTCAGGTGGCTCAAGTTCTGCTTACGCTGCCTTACTCGTTTTCCCAGCTGGGAATGCTTTCTGGCACCCTTTTTCAACTCTTCTACGGCTTGCTGGGTTGCTGGACTGCTTACCTCATTAGCGCCCTCTACGTTGAATACAGAACCAGAAAAGAGAGAGAAAAATTTAATTTCAGGAACCATGTCATCCAGGTCCAACTCTCTCCCACTTTCATATCTGAATTTTCCTTCCCCTTTTGTCTTTCTAACTTTAATGTGTCTGTTTAACACAACGTAAGTATTTCAGTGGTTCGAGGTTCTTGACGGGCTCCTCGGGAAGCACTGGAGAAACGTTGGTTTGGCCTTCAACTGCACATTTCTTCTTTTTGGATCTGTTATCCAACTCATAGCTTGTGCAAGGTATCATCTAACTCCAATGCAAAAATATTTGCTGATTTTTACTTTTATTCATATGAATAAAACTCATGTGTTCCGCAACTTATTTGGGCTAGTAACATGTTTGCAGCAACATATATTACATAAATGATAATAGGGATAAGAGGACTTGGACTTATATCTTTGGAGCATGCTGTGCCACCACTGTATTTATCCCTTCCTTCCACAACTACAGAATCTGGTCCTTTCTTGGCCTCCTCATGACCACTTACACTGCTTGGTACCTCACTGTTGCCTCTCTCCTCCACGGCCAGGTAATTAATAGTTTCAAATTTGCAAATATATAACTATACTATATTATATTCCTACTATATATGCTATATGAATATTATATTTGTTGGTGGTTGCTATAATAACATGCGATGTTGATGTTACTATGATTGTGTAGGTGGAGGGGGTTAAGCATTCGGGTCCGACTAAATTGGTTCTATATTTTACGGGGGCCACAAACATTCTCTACACATTCGGTGGACATGCCGTTACTGTGTAAGACTCATATCTCATCTCATACATTATTCCTATGAATTGTATCTTTTACGTTTTGACAACTATTTCTTTTCTCCTCCTTCGATTTTGGCTTCGTTATACATAAATGTTGCTGCTAATGGGATAATTGTTGTATAAATAGATTCCACTAAAATCGATATTATGCTACCAACTTATTATTTAGTTCTTAGCTGTCAATTTCTTACTACTTATGAATGGTAAATTCAATGGCAAAATAACGAGGCACGGTGCATCCATTGGTGAAGTGGAGCTGAATGTCATTTTCTTTATACTCAAACTAGACTTTTCTACACGAGTTGTCAAAATCTAGCCCGTGACCATCTTAAGTCCTTTTCACATTGATTTTTTTTTTTTTTTTTTTTAACTTTACGACGAGAATCGTAACTTTTCATGTTCGGCTAGAAAATCAAAATTCTGATGCGGACGTTTTTCTCAGATGCTATATATTACTTTTTTTTCCAAAAAGAAAATAATGCTGTTAGGCATGCGAAAGAAGGGCCCTTTTTTTTCTGGGGAATCCTTGAGCTCCTTTTTGGTTGTAGAAAGCCAAGGTTCTTTCTCTAAACGGATCAGCTTTAATGCCTTTTTTATCATGAGGACAGGAGAATTCCAGCTTTCCTTCCTTGCAACTTTCAGAATTGTAGCACAGCTGCCACAGCTGAAGAAAACATTAAGCCAAAATTTTCTGCTTTTATTGTTCTCTTCGCTTTTTTGTATTTTGTTTGTACCTAAATGGATCAGCTAATTACCAATGCAAAGCTGTGATTACTATTTAATAGAAGTATACTGAAAAAAAAGTTGGTGAAATGAAAAGGAAATGATGATGTTTTGTGGGACAGGGAGATAATGCATGCGATGTGGAAGCCTAAAAAGTTCAAGTCCATATACTTACTGGCGAGCCTGTACGTATTGACACTGACGCTTCCATCGGCAGCAGCAGTATACTGGGCATTTGGAGACATGCTTCTTGATCACTCCAACGCTTTTTCTCTCCTTCCAAGGTCACCCTTCCGTGACATGGCTGTCATTTTAATGCTCATCCACCAGGCAAGAATTAACTAATTAACTAACCACTTCATCATCTATTTCATAACTGACAATTAACGATCAATATTGGATGGTGCAGTTCATAACATTTGGGTTTGCATGTACGCCACTGTATTTGGTGTGGGAGAAAGCAATAGGGATACACGAGTGTAGGAGCCTCTGCAAGCGTGCTCTTGCCAGATTACCGGTGGTGATCCCCATATGGTTTCTGGCCATAGTCTTCCCCTTCTTTGGGCCCATCAACTCCACCGTTGGATCTCTTCTTGTCAGCTTCACCGTTTACATCATTCCCGCCCTCGCTCACATCTTCACCTTCAAATCACCCGCTGCTCGACAGAATGCGGTGGAGCAACCTCCGAAGTTGGTGGGAAGATGGGCAGGTGCGTACACCATCAACGTATTTGTGGTGGTGTGGGTTCTAGTGGTAGGGTTTGGATTCGGTGGATGGGCGAGTATGGTTAACTTTGTACACCAGATTGACACCTTCGGTTTCTTCACCAAATGTTATCAGTGCCCCTCACCCACCTCCGTCCACCCGCCACCGCTCAACGCAACCGCGCCTTCCCCTCGCCCTCACTGACTTCTCCACTCTTCAATCTCTCACAAAAGAGACAAAATTGGAAGGAAAAAATTCCACCTTTAAAACACCTTATTGTTTTTTAGTGTTGAACCAGACAACGCACAATTACACATTGACGTTGCTGAGTTTCGAACACTCTAAGATTAGAGAAGGACAACAGCAGAATCTCATTCATGTTAAACTTATGTAGCAACTCCGCCTTGGGCAAGGGTTAATTAAGTTACCTCATAATTTATTGATGTTTTAATTTTACAATTTTTTTTTTCTCTCGTAACTTATCATAATAATTAATGAACGATTGAATTTAAAATAATGCATTTATTGTGAAATATCAACTTTTTTTCCAACTGCCTGTTTTTCAAGATCCACGTCGACTTACTTGACTTCGTAAGTGACAAACATTTCGAAAAACACTCTATAATCAAGCTATTCTTTTTCCCTACTCTTATTCTGTAATATTTTAACTTAGACTAAGTGGACATGAAAGCTTGAAAAGGCTGCTGTAAAAAAATTAAGTTATTTTTTAGAAAAAAAAATAAGTAAAAGAATACCTTGATTAGATTACAAGTGAATTTCAAAGGGTACTTATGCTCAGTTTAAGTAATAATAAATTTGATATATTTATCAAAATTTAAATATAATCAGACGAACAAATAAACAGAATACTTTTATAAATAGTTTTAAAACTTCTTTTCAAATAAACACTTTTGAAAATGTAATATTTTTTTCAAATACAATTCAATCCGCTTATTGTGTTACTTTAACAATATTCGGTTAGCCTTATTTTCAATAAGCACGGTACGAGGTGTAAAAAATACTCTCGTATTTTACGTATTAATGTTTAAAAAACTCTTTTAAATATGAGAACAGTTTTCTTAAGAAATAATTAAAATTTTCTGATTAAGAATTAAAATATCACTCAAGAAATAAAAATAATAATAATACACTATCATTTTTTCATCTTTTTTGTAGATATGTGTGGCACAAATTCACATTCTAATTCTATTTTATGGTTTAATTTTGCTAGGAATATTATAATTAGACAAACTTTATATATAAGGACATTTAGTAGAATAATATATATTTTTTATTGTAATATAAGGTTAGAATTATGGATGAGAATCTAAGTTGCAGTCCACTTAAAAAAAAAAAGTGTTGATACAGTAAAATTTAAGCCCAACAAATGTCACTTAAGTTTATAACGTATAACCCACAGCCTAATCCTCCGAAAGTGGAGGTTGACCTACCCTATGACATATTTTAAATTTTTTTAATATTTTATTACTATATATAATTGTTTGTGTAATAAATATAACTAGATATTTTATTTATTATTTTATCAATATTTAGTATTCACAAGAGAGAATTTATATTTTGTTTTATAGTTAGGTGTAATATTGAAAGAAATATTACTATTTAAAATTCTAAGAACTTTATAAAAATAAATGTTTATATCTAAAAAGTAAAGTACAAATATTTTTATAATAATCAGTATTTTTATAAAATACTAATATTAAAGGGAAATAGAATCATAATTATTTTATGATAAGATTGAATGAGCCAAATCCTTTAATAAAATATTTCTAAAGTAAAAAGTATCTCTTGAATACAAAAAAATAATGTTTATAAAAAATGATCGACACTACGTGTGAATGAAACACTCGTATCCAATAAATTAAAATTTAGTTAAGATAAACAAAAAGTATTATAAAGTATTTATGAAGAGAAAGTTGAATAATGCCAATAGTTACTGCAAGAATAACATATGGATCAAAGATTCTGATGTATTTAAAAGATTGAAAACATGATAAAAGAAATGAATAACATATGAATCAAGTAATGCAAAGATTCTGATGAATTTATAAGATTGAAAAATGATAAAAGAAATAAATAACATAAGTACTGAGACGTGAATGAATGATTCATTTATATTTCAACCAATAAAAATAATAGAAAAAATTAAACAATTAAAAACATGACTAACATCTAGACATAAGAGCAATTATCTATAAGGACATTAGAGTTTTTCATCCACAACATACTATCAAGTTAAACTAAAAAAATACAATAACAAATTATATAATATCAACAATATCTAATTATAATAATTTTAGTCATGGATTTCTCTTGGAACAGAAATAATTAAAAATACTTAATCTTGATCTAACATAACTCAATTATAATGAGGTTGTTAAATTAAAGAGGTAAATTTGACTCAACCCAGGTAAATTTAATTATGTTAGGTTAAAATTAGATTAAACTGGACTCAGTGACAAGTGAAAACCCTAGTTTATTGGGTTTACATTTTGGGCGGGACTTAGTGTTATCCTTTTTCCATGATCTCAATTGTGATGTATGAAGAAAATCCCGGTTCTTGTTGAACAGGGTTGGGCTATAAGTGGAGATTTTCTGGATTTGGGTATATCTTTAGCCGTACCTGTGTGCATAAAGTTGTGTACGTAAAAGACGACAAATGATGAGGTTTCCTTCAAAATCGTGATACTTAACTGTACGTAACGTAAGTAAAGAAATAAGGTAGCAGCATGAAGGAAGGCATAGGTTGTCGCGAAGCAGAGTATGACGCGGGAAGCTTCCGAAGAGGAAATGATGAAAAAGTGGTGAGCCCCTTTGATGAGAAGAGAGTGGGAGTGGAGTGACAGTGACAGTGACAGTGATGGGAATTGCAGAGAACTCAAAGGGTTTGGTTCTTGCCGTCGCATCGGGAGTGTTCATAGGGGCAAGCTTCATTCTGAAAAAGAAAGGCCTTAAGCAAGCTGCTACACACGGCACTCGCGCAGGTCTTCATCCATTTTAGAATCTGAATGCCTCATTCTGATTGCTATGCAATGTATGCATGAAATGAAATTCATTTTACTTACAGGAGTTGGGGGCTATTCTTATCTACTGCAGCCTTTTTGGTGGGCTGGCATGGTTACAAGTAACCTTTTTTTTTCTTCCTCTGCTGTTACCATTCTTATAGCCTTATCATTTTTATTTGGATATCCAAACTCATTGTTATCGCTGGCAGTGTTTATTGGGGAGGTTGCAAATTTTGTGGCTTATATATATGCTCCTGCACTTCTGGTTACTCCCCTTGGAGCACTAAGTATTATTGTCAGGTACCAGTGCCTTCTTAAGACTTCTTCTCATCAATCTTAATATGTTATCTGTTCAAAGTGGCTCAATCCATGTGCGTTGGGATAGTGCTGTTTTAGCCCACTTTTTGCTGAAGGAAAAGCTTCAGCAGATGGGGATTTTGGGATGTGTGTTCTGCATCGTGGGTTCAGTTCTCATTGTCATCCATGCACCTCAAGAGCACGCTTTGAATTCTGTACAAGAAATATGGGATCTCGCCACTCAACCTTGTTCGTTTTCTTTCTCTTTTCTTCATTTTTACTCTTGTAATATTAAGTTCATTTCTGCTCTATAAGTGGCCATTCTCATAATCTCATTTTTGTTTCAACAGTGTTTCTTGTTTATGTGACGGTAACAGTGTCCGTAATTTTGGCCTTGATTTTGCATTTTGAACCTCGCTATGGTCAGAAAAATATGCTGGTCTACTTGGGAATTTGTTCATTAATGGGCTCACTTACGGTACTTGTGTTTCACCAATCACCCTGATTCAAGCTTTATATTGATATTGTAATGCACAGACTAACTATATGCTAACTAAACTATTCAGGTTATGAGCACAAAAGCCATAGGAATTGCAATCAAGCTTACATTAGAAGGAATAAGTCAAATAAAGTATCCTCAAACTTGGTTTTTTCTTTCCGTGGCTGTCATTTGCATCATTACACAGTTGAACTACCTGAACAAGGTGAGTCTTGGATAGTTATGAAATTTAGCCCCATGCAACCGGTAATCGAAAACATAAATCATTTTTGCTAATCTTGGATAGTTATGATTCTTGGTTTCCTTGATTTTGTTGACTAATCTTGAACATTTTTGCTATATGGAACTGTGTTTCAGGCACTGGATACGTTCAACACAGCTATTGTCTCTCCCGTACATTATGTCATGTTCACAACTCTGACTATTATTGCTAGTGTGATAATGTTTAAGGTATCATGACATATTCATATTCTTTGCTTCCTTTGGTGCTATATGGAACATCTTTTCGTTGAACTACAGAAAAAGCTTGACTTATTTATTGCTTTAATTTTCCGTGCAGGATTGGTCTGGTCAAAGTGCAAGCAGCATAGCCTCTGAGATATGTGGATTTATCATTGTTCTTTCAGGAACAATCTTACTGCATGCGACAAGAGAACAAGAACAATCTAACAAGCGAGGTACAAATTATGTCACTTTCAATCAATTGAGCACACCCAATTGCTAATAATCAGTCTGTTTGTTGTTTGAAGTCTGTGCATTACAGTTAGTTAACTTTAGATATTCGGGCCAAAAAATCCTCGAACTAAGACTCATGATTGTAGCTTCTATTTGCTACCTAATGACTATCAAATGTCCCTTTTCTCTTATTTCGTGTAATTATCAATAATCCATCCATGGACTCTCTTGGTAGCACATGCAGAGTGATTTGGTTACACCTGATACGGTGATGTTTACTATGCATTTGATGCAGGATCCTTAACATGGTACATTGGTGAAGACTTGGTGAAGGGCATTGAAGATGAACGCCTGAACCTTATTATACACAGTTCAGATTACGTTGACTAGTAACTTTTTGGGAGGTTGATGTAAGAGAACCTGTTCTCCTAGCATCTTCCAACAATGCAAAGATGAACCTAGTGGGTTCATGATTTGGAGCATTTCCAACTTGTCATTTAAGCAATGTAGGAACTATCTCATACAATGTGATTTAAGCAAATCCTTTTCAAAATAAAATTGGGATTGCTGCCAGCCTGCCACATTGCAACACTGCAAAGTGATTTCGTGGTATGTTTTATCACCACGATAGCCGTTCCAATTTGTTTCTTCTCAGTTTTTTTCTTCTTTTCTGTAGAATGTTAGTTCGTATTTGTTATTCAGCTACCAGATTCTATAAATTCTTTTATTGGATAGGTATTGACATGTTGGTTTCTGGTATGGAATTTCAAATTTATTGTTATGATTATCTTTTGTAGCAACTGTAGATGAACTTTTTTTTTAGAAGCAAATAAGAGACAACCTGTTGGTAATGACGCTTATGTGCAGAGAGTTGGCATAAAATCACAGAGGTGATGATGCTAAAATTGAACTATCCGTCACATAAACTATGTATCTATTCTTAGAATATTGCAACTACTGGAATCAAACGTAATTAAACTGAAAACTGAAGAGTATTCATTTATCATGAATCTAGAAGGTCTCACCTACATCGGTGACTCCCTTTGTTACAAAACTTGTGTCTCTCTTATTAACTCAAAATGAAGTCCACCTTTTGCACAACCAATTTCAATTGTGTACCCCTGTGTTTTGGTAATTTTCCACCACAAACTAATTTTTCAAATTATAATTCTGATAAATGATAAATATTTTTGTTCTAGAAAAACCTCTTGGATAATCCCCTTATGTTTTGGTACCACTATTGCAATATTCTTATTTTTGAAGAGCTTCTCCCATAGACTTGAATCAATTATGTAGTTACATAAATATATTAGATATTGTCCTCTCTCAATTGTTATAATTGGTGATTTACATGTAATTTTATATATCAAAATTACATAATTTTAAGTATAAAAACTAAAGAAGTAATTAAACAGGAAAAGAATGATGAGTGAACTAACAGGTGTTGGTCCTTTTTTGGCGTAAGAAATAGCCATCTATTCTGTCACATAATGAATGAATGAATCTGAACAGTAGTGTGGAACTAATAAATCCAGGCATTGACATGTGATATTGTGGTTGGCAAGAAGAAAATTTTGTAAAATTTGAAGCAAATACAGTTCACACTCACACACTAAGGACCTTATTTTTCCAGACACTTGTGGACTCTGTTCATTAATTGTGGTGGCTACCTTCACGGCTCACTAAATTCTCATCACTGCTATGCCAACGGCTATCACAACTTTCCCCATCTCTCCAACAATAATCTAAATCTTACATTATCCTAACTTTTCTTTTGTTACACAATTTCTAGTAATGTATCTGTTTTAAATTTAATAAGAGATACTTTTTTTAGAATTAATTTTTTTTTATAATCAAAATGTTGTTTAAGATTTGAAATTTTAAATTTCATATCATGTTAAATACTTTAATAAAAATATTTTATATGATAAAAGTTTCGAATTTACAATACAGCACGTCATAGCTCTTGCACGTGTCCTTCCATAGTTTTCGCCCATGAAGGAACCCCTAACCCCCCATCAATAAATGAAGATTTGCGTGTTGACTGTACTACATTACTTAGAGTTAAATTATCCTGTAAATAATCATTTATATTATTTTCCCATAAGCATTGAAGATGGGTATCAAGAAATTTATAATAATTCACACATTCTTCATTCAGTTGAGTTAAAGCTCTTATTATATAAATTTTTTTACCTTGAAAACTTGTTTCTAGTGCTACTGACCTAATCAAACAAGATTAAGGAAATAATCAATTTAGTTTATAATATTGAATTTATCTTATTTATATATATTTTTTCTCGTAATTAATCTTGTCATCGTTACTCCTTTTGTCTCCTAAATATTTGTCAACAAATTATATCACCTTATATAAATTATAGGGGTATTTTAGTATAAAAATAATGGATGAAAGGGATATTATGAATTGAGACTGGTAAAAAACAATTACACATTACTTATAATTCTTTTAAAATAAATATTACTTCTAATTTGATACTTATAAATAGGAATATATACATATTAAGTTTTTAAATTTATAATTGTTTTTGTTTGAGTCTTCAAGTGAAGATTTTACCTAATCAGTCATAATAGTATCTTTTACATGATTAGCTGGAAAATTTTAAACAATTTAGAAACTAGGTAACTAGGTTAATCATGAGTTGTATATTGTTCATGGGTCTTTGAATTGCTTAAAATTGTAAAATAATTGTCATCGTACTTTATAACGGGGATCTACGTTTATTTTTTTGAAATTCTGACCTACAACTTAATTAGAAATTATTGTAAGTTTACAGACCTAATTACAAACTATGAATCCATTTAAAATTTATATATAATTTAAAAACTTTCAAATTAATTTAACGTAATTTAAATAGTTCAATAATAAAATTTTGTCAACAAGTTTTACAATCAATGAAATGTCACTCTTTAAACAATATAATGATAGTGACATATTACTAAACAACTCTCTGAAAATTGTAAAAAAAGACTATACAACATGTGAAAATAGTTTTATTTTCTTAAGAAGGAAAAAATACTCTCTTTTTTATATTCACAAACCATGTATATTAAATTCAAATTATAACAGATGAGGAAATTATAACATGCTTATATTTTGTATATAGTTCTAGTTGGATACTAACTAGCGATTTAACATTAATGAATATCGTACTGCCCCTACATAGTTTGAATCCCATTCGAAATGATTTGGTACAGCATTAAATGCAGCAGTTGATGGTTGGAACTCAGAAATGAGAGATCATTTAGTGTTCATTCGCTTTTTTCCTCACTTCAATTCAACTATTTAAGTGTTCCTCACACTTTGATCTCACCAATACATTTCTTTCTTCCTTGCATTTGCTTTTGCTTAGCGGCTTCCATTCCAGCATTCATGGATTTGCAAGAGAAGCTTTTCATAGCAGCACTTCTCATTCTTGCCGCGGCCATTCAAGAAACACATGCAGACACTATGGTCACTGGCACTGTCTTCTGTGATCAATGCAAAGATGGACAGAGATCCCTTTTCGATTATCCTGTTAATGGTGAGTCAGATCTAAGTCCTAGATTTTGTTCTTGTCTCTATTGATGGCGTATTCACAATATTTCTGAATTATGTTTTGAAAAATGTTTTACACACGACCTTTTCTTACAGAATTCAAATGGTGCTGGGTGACAGTTAGATTTAGTTTAAAAAAACATTATTTTGTCGAACTCTTGAAACCTGTTAACTTTAGAGTAGTTAAATATATTAAAGGCTACATAAGATTCATTTGTAATTCACAGTTCATGCCTTTTACCCTCTTAATTTACAAATTGTTTTGAGATTGTTTATATATAAACTCATATAATGATTTATACAGCAATATTTTCTATTGAAATGTTGTCATCAGTCATTTACTATACCTTACATTTTTCCCACTATTCATGTACACCAATTAATTTTCTCTACTTTTTGTCTCCCGTGCTACATCTTGTGAGGTGAAAGAAAGCTATTTTTTTTTTCCTGCTTGGGATAAAAAGTATGCACAAGTCAACACCTTTATTCTTTCAATAAATGACGTTTGAAAATATTACAGGTGGCCAGCTGGTAATTTAGATGTTCAATAAATAATGTGGTCACCATCAATTTGATTATTTTTAAAGATGAATATTCTTAAATTTCTTTTGCACCCTCTTGCTTGCTACAGGTGCAAAAGTAACTCTGTCATGTGCTGACAGTAATGGGGAAATTATAATGTCAAGAGAAGAAACAACCAATTGGTTTGGAAGCTATACGATGAGGTTTGATGGTGCACCCGACTTGAGTGGTTGTTCAGTCCATGTCTCAGGAAGTGGGCAGGGGTCAACAGGTTGTGGTGAAGGGGCTGGTCCTTCCCAAAGTCCTAAACTCATGTTTAGGATGTTTGACATGGAGATGTATACGGTGGATTCTCTCCTTGCTCAGCCTTCACAACCCATGCAGTACTGCTCAAGAACTTCCAACCCAGTCCCAGCACCAGTCACGCCACCCAAGTCTACTCCACCTTTCAAGCTACCTCCAATGCCACAATTCCCTCCATTACCATCACTACCACCACTACCATCACTACCACCTCTACCACCAGTCATCTTTGCAGAAGCTTCAGCATGTCCATCAGAGTAAGTTTATATTTGACTAAACAAATTGAAGTCGCAATGTCACTATTTAAATCAAGAAAAGGGGCATGGGAGAACTTAATGTGCTAACATACATTTATGTAGTCGTTCTAAAAATCATAATCGTATACTACTTTGTGATTAGCTAAGTTCAATTGGTTACATGTACCTTCATAAACAATTTTAATTACAATGTTTAAGGGCATCGATAACTTTGTAAATTGTCAGGAAGTGGACAATGTCAGAATACAAATGCTACTGGAGGGGTGTGAACCGGGACACTAAAGTAGCAGTGGCTTTTGGAATGGTTGCGGCAAGGAGATATGGAACAGACATTACACTGTGGCATGGGTTGCAGGGGAAAGGAGACCCTTACAGGACTCTTCTCAGAGAAGGGATCACTGCACTTCTTAACTCCTATAACAGCTTTCAATTCTCTTATCACCCTATTGGGGTGGTGGAACACATGAATTTGGCTTTGATGGGTTCAACTAGGAGTGTCCTTCTTACTGCTCTACGCTTCAAGAGGGCCAATTCTGGTGCTGGGAATGTCACCTGCAAATTCACCACTTGCAAATAATTTACAGTCTTCTTCCCATGTAGCAAGTTTGGAAAGGATTACTTTTGGGGAATAATCAGTTTTATTTCAAAGGTTCTCCCAGAAAACTTTTGATAAAAATGCACGATAGAAAATTGAATACTCTTCAATAGGTTGTCTTTATCTGTATTCTATTTATGGAGGTTGGTGCTGTATGGTCTTTTACCTACATAGACACTTGTAATAGCAAAGTATTTCCTTAGGCTTATATCTTTGCCGTTCTATTGGATATGGTTACAATTATATAAATTGGATGAGATTTGATCCTGTTTATATTTTATTTAGAAATGTCCATCCAATTTATATAATTTTTAAAAAATAAATAGAATGAAATATCATCCATTTTACATTTTTAAATAAAATGTAAACCAGATAGTATTCAATTCGATTTAAAAATAAATAAAATAATAAATATTTGTAGGAGAGAGAAAATGTATGTCTGTGTAAAAAAAGTAAATGTAATTATTTATCTTTAGCAATGCTACACTGCATGTAAAAAAATAATATAATCATTTATCTTTAATAATGTTGCATTGTGTGTGTGCATGCTGCAATATCTTGACATCAAGAAGATTGTATATACCTTGGTCGCTATTGGATCTCCTATCACCGTCGAAAATCACATTGAAGTTATTCTTGATAGTTTGCCTTATTAGAGTTTCTTAGTTTGATCTTGGTTGCCAGATACAAAAACATGTAAAATCTGGCTTTGGTAAAACTCCAAATTGCAGATAAACTTTGCCCTGCTTGCCAGAATTAGCACCAATTTCGTAGATCTCATTTTTCTACCCCAAAATCATATACAATATGTCCAATTCTGACAGTCAGGGCAAAGGTTATGGTAGTTCAAAATTTTGCCAAAATCAGCATACCAATGTCTATCATTCACAGTAACCACAAAATACAAAAAATCATTAGGAAATTTATCAATAGGCATAGTAGCACATGTTCCTTCTATCCTACTCAAGTGATTAGCTACTTGATTAACTAAACCACTCCAAGAGACTCTAGTATTTCTTTTAGCACTAATTTTATAGATCTCTTTTTTCTACCTAAAACTATATACAATATGTTCAATTCTGACAATCAAGACAAAAGTTACAAGAGTTTAAAGTTTTGCCAAAACCAGATTTGCTTGGTTTTTGTATCGTGCAACCAATACCACTGAACTCAATATTTGTTGTCTTTGTCTTGAGTGCAAGACTTTTAGATTTCTTTTAAACAATCTTCATCTCTTTTAGCCTTGTCATTATTGTGTCAATACTCAATTTCGTTCGGATAATAATAAAGTGATAATTTCAAAACAAAAGTAAGATAAAAATAAGTTTCAAAAATTTTTAGCCATCCAATTTTATTATCTCTTCTTTTGTTTCCCAATAAATGATAATAATTTAGAAAAAAAAACAACAAAAATTCTAGAATTTTTGTGACAATTTTGGGTAGGTGAAACAGAAAAAAACAAAGTCAAAAATACCAAAAAAATAAAAAAACGTATGAACTGAAATCAGATTGAGGTAACACAATTTCAGTTTAGAAAAAGTATCCTAAAATTGTTAGCCTAATATGATTTTACTAACTGCTAAACAAAATCGTACCATAGTAGCACGATTTTTTTGTTATGCTATCTTTTCACAAATCGTACCATAGTGACACGATTTTTTTGTTATGCTATCTTTTCACCGTAGCACAATTTACTTACGGTGGTAATTATTTTTAAAAATTTTGAAACAAAATTACTCCAGAATATGAGAAATAATTTGCCTAAGATAGGTGATCGGTCATAAATGGTATTTTTTTCATTATTCACTACGTATTTTAATATATTATTCATAAAATTTGCTCATGAATAATTTATTTTTCAATGTTTTGATCATCAAACCCAACAATTTATTAATCAAGATACTTCAACAACACGGCAACTACCGAATAAAATTATAACATCTAATTCTTTTTTTACTTTTGATTCTTAATAAATTTTTATCTTCATTTTGGCATTCGTTGATTATTCAAATCTTTTAACAGACGAGTTGTCCATTTGAAAACATAATAGAATGATAAATGTTTAAAAAATGTATACATTAAAGAAGAAAGTGTAGACGGATGTCTTTAAACAATAAAGATCAAAACAGAATTTTTTTTTTATCAAAAGTAAAAAAATAATAAATACCACATAGAAGATTCCCAAATTTTTGAGACAAAAAAAAGTTAGTTAAGACATTCATACAAAGCATGAAATTTGCATATTATGAATCTTTCATGCACAAAGCACTAATTTATTTTTCAAAAGAAATGAATTCCAGTTTTACAAGCTTCTTATCTTAAGTGTAATACAAGGCACATTTTTCTTTTTCAAAAAAATGAATGTTATATTTTGAAATTACAATGGCCGAAATTTTCATTCCTAAATTTTTGTCAAGTCACCAAGGCCAATTTAAGTAATTATTTAAATTCTTTTCAAGCTGAAGGTTTGTCCTTTAAAATATATCCTGAAACCTTTTCTTTAAGCTATACACTAAAAAAATAAGAAATTTAGACGAAATTTTAAATAGTTGCAACAGTGCAAGTGATACCCGTGTTACAATACAGCCAATCAAAAAACTAATTTCTTTAAGGAGGCTTAAACTCCACAATCTTAGTTTTTACAAACTATACTTCCTTCTACAAAAACCTCTGCAATATGCAAAGAAGAGCCAATCAAAAAACTAATTTCTTTAAGGAGGCTTAAACTACACAATCTTAGTTTTTACAAACTATACTTCCTTCTACAAAAACCTATATTCGGATCATTTGCACCCATACCGCGTCATATTTCTCCACTTGTCCTTCAAATCAACCTGAGAAAAATAATTAGATCAGTATCAAAAAATTAATTCAAAAAGAAAAGATATATCAATAACTTTTTAGTAAGCCTACTTCAGTTCTCTCTTCAAATATATCTTTGTGAGAATTTAGGATTAACTTCCAATTTCCCCTGCCAAACCTGTACATGTAAAACAAATTTAATGAGAACAGGAAATCGTATTGAAATGGTAATTAATAATTAATTCTATTTATATTCTCAAATGACGGGTATCACAGTTGCAGCAAGCAACTCAAAACACTTGCAGTGGTAAAACAGCAGAACAAGCAAACACTTGTATAATCAAAATTCACAAGAAAATTATGATTTGACTACTTAAGAACAAGCACGTACTCCTCTACGCCAGTCCTAAGCGTCTCCTCTTCTAACTGACTCCACTTTTTTGCTCTTCTCCTCTTTGTAATGTTTGTTGGTTTATACTTCTTCAGTGGAGAATGTTTTCTCCTTTTCGGAGTAGGCAAATTTAATCTACTAGCATGGTTTGATGTTCCACCGTCCAAGTCGTCTATCGAATCATCCCACTGCACAAAAGAACCACTAACTGATACATTCAATGAAGACACATTCAAATAAAGAATGAACAGCACAAAATTATACAAGAAGAAAGAGGCACGAAAAAGAGATTTTGGATTATCATCCCTATAAGTAAACATTCAGTCTCTTCTAAAGGGTCAAAAGGAATCAGTCACCACGAAAAGAGATTATAATTAAAAAACACAATTACCTCATAAACACGGGCGGTAGTGTTTTTTTCCATGAAACTAGGCCTTCGATCACAATTATGAGGGATAGAAGTTCCATCCTTTTCCATGGGATCAGCCTCATTACTATTAGCACCATGTGAGCAAGATAGATCTGCCCCTCCACTCTGATCCTTTTCCAAGGGATCAGCCTCATTATTAATCGCACCATGTGAGCAAGATACATCTGCCCCTCTCTTTTCAATAGGTGCCTCCTCATTCGCTTCAAACGCATTAGTTAGAGAATCCTTACCCAACATTTGCATCTCCCCAGAAATGCAGTCCCCAACCGTTTCAACCTCAATAGTTTTTGTTCCATGCAAATTCTCAGCAGCAGCACTGCTACACTTCTGAGTTTCTGTTGCACACAATGAAAATATCACGAGATTAAATTCTATTCACTATGACCATAAAAACAAACCAATAAAGTTAGTATGTGTTTAAATACGCAGAACAATCTTATTTGTCATATGACAAGTATCATTCTGATTGAATGACAATACGAAAATGGCACATACTATTTTCTAAAAACATAAAACGAAAAAAAAAACGAAATGCCGGATGATAAAAATGATTTGGGATGATCACAATTTAACAAAACAGACCTCCCTCTTGGTGTTGTCGGGCCCTGTTCGCGTGCATGGACGCCGCTAACTGAAGAAAAGGGGGGCCCAAATCGGCCCAGGCTTCGGCCAAAAACGCCTTGAGCTTTACGATGGCATCCCTTCCGGAATAGGTGGAGGCCAACCTCTCCCTCACTTGCGAATCCGAAAGGGAGGCTTCGATGTCGGTTCTCCACCGCTCCAACTCCGGCGAGAGCATAAGGCTTCCCTCTCTGGAAGCGGAGCCCTTCATGTGAGGAACCCTAGCTCGCCATATCCTTTTGACGGCGCGGAGGTAGGCGGGGTTGTGGTGGTGGAGCTTGACTTGCAGGTACTTGACCGTGCAATCGACCGCAACGGCGCAGTAGGCAGCGGTCATGGTGGCGGTGACGGGAGAGGCGTCGCGGCGGAGGAGTTCCTCGAGAAGCTCGAGGGTTTTGAGAAGGGATGCGGTGATGGAGAGAGTAGAGAGGTGGTCCTCAAGAGTTTTGAGGAGAAAGGTCTTCTTGAGGCGGGAATCGAAGCCAGAAACGGGGAATCTCCGAAAGACATCTTTGATTAGGTTATTGCCTCCGGCGGCTGGCAAAGGGCACTGAAGAAGGAACTCTAACACCCAACGCCCTAGATCTTCCTCACCCTCCATTCGCTTCAACTTCCACTTCCCTCCACTTCCAATCTTCTTCTTTATCCAAAACACTTTTTAAATAAACATAATTTTCATCAACAATACACCTATTCAAATTCTTGATTACTACCACCAATTACAAAATTTCAAATTATTTAATCAAAATTATTATGGAAATATGAATAAATGGAATAATATATAGATAAAAATATACTTTGTATTATTGATATAGAATTTTATGTCCTTGTAGTTAAATTGAAGATGATTTCATATTTTTATATATTGACTCGCTGATGAAGTTTGTTTTATTACGCCTTTTCTTATATTTATTAATTATTCCCATAAATATACACTAAGAACAACCTTAATATTCTAGCATTCAACACAATTTCTTCACAAATTTAAAATCCCCAATTCTCCTTACATGTGAAGTTAACTAGTAATTTTCAATTACATTCAACTTAAAAAAAAGTTCAGAATGATACAATTTAAAACACATCTAATTCATTGTTAAAAAAAAGTTTTTTTTTTCTAAATTCAAGTGTTTAAAAGTGAAAACTCATTTGACTAATTATGTTTTGTTCTCGTCTACTTATAAAAAATTTATCAATATATTTCAAACATTAACGTATTATAGGAAAAATATTATTGTTACATATTAAAAATTTTGCGACCACTTAAAAGTTAAAAAGTCTGCATTAGTAAGTTTTATTATTAAACTCATTTGAGTCCCGCAATGTATTAGAAATTTTAAGTATTGCTAAATTAGTACCCATATCACCTAAAATTAGGATTAACAAGTCAGTTTCATGTCGCGATAACTTAATTTTGAAATAGGCATTAAACAAATTGTTTGTGTTACTAGCAATGATCAAATTATTACAATCTCTTCTAAACATGATGATGTCCGGGTATGAGAAGTTTGATAACATCAGCATATTGTTTTTAAACTTCATAATTAAATATAACCTATCATTTAAAAAAAAATTGTGTTGATAACAACTAAGAGCATTCATAATATAAAAATAATTATTAAAATTGGGACTTGAATATCATAAAAAGCCTCTATTAAAACATTTTGATGTGGTATGAAAAGATATTAAATTTAAGATGGGGAATCATGAAAAAAAAATACTAGTTTCTTGGTTAAATAACAAATTATGGAAATCTTAATCTTATAAGATTTTTATATTAGGATAAAACTTCTTAAAATGTCTTAAAAAATGTAAGTTGATGTGATTCACATAAAGTTAAATAAAACTTCATAGAACCTTGACGAATTATTAAAGGAATATATATATATATATATAGATAGATATAACAATCTTAATGGAAAAATCATTAATGTTTTTATTAAATCTCTTAACACCACCAATTTCGATAGTGTGTGAAGTTATAATGTAATTGCCATTTACATTCAACTTTAAAGAAAGATGTTCAAGAAAATAATATGTGAAAATTGTCGACTTGAATATGTACCTTTTTTTTTATTAAAAATAATTTATTTAAGTAATTGTTTGGAAAAGTTAGATAAAAAAAAATCTTTTACAAGAAAATTTATTTAATAAGGAACTCCTTTTGTGTATTATATTTTATGTTCTCATCTACTTATAAAAACTTATCTAAATATTTCATATTCTGTATTACTATGAAAACCTCATGATCATATAGTGAACTTCTTAATGACGTCAGAATATCTATAACTATATTATTCTTATGTTTTATCAACAATACAATTAAATATAGTGAAAAGACAAATAAAAAATATTGATTGATACAATTACTGACTAAATTACTTAAAATTTACTAATAGATCGATTTGTCAATTTTAATTCAGTAATAAACATGAAGTTAATTGTATATGTCACTAAGAAATTTTGAGTTATTTTTATTTCTTTTGAACACGGCAGTGATAAGAGAGGTTTGGTAATGAAATGCTGTTTCTCAAACTTCTAGAAGAAAAAGTAATAACAAAACAATAAAATAAATGTTTACATGCAAATTAATTATAGAAAAACTATTTATATTCTTATTTTTTGTAGTTTAAATATTTTTTAGTTAATAAAAAGCTTGTTTTTACTTTTTTTTTCTGAAAATTCCAGGAGAAAATATTGTTTAAAGATAGAAACTTTTCATTAGGTGGGACTCCAGCTCAATTGTGAACCATGTTTTTTCCACTTGTGGGTACGCAAGAATGAATGTGCCAGCAAGATATAATTATGGAGGGGCTTCCATTTGCATTAATTCTGGTGGGTGATAATTGCGACTTCTTAAATAGAAAGAAGGAAAAAAAAGTTGACAAGCTTATAAAAACAATTCACAAAATTATTATTTTAAAATTATTTTGATATTATTTTATTTCGAAGGTCCATCATTATGTTTTGTTTCATTTTACTTTCAAAGTTAGTTTATGCTACTGTGTCAAGATCAGCTTCAAAGCTCTCCCTTTATAAATTTCCTATGTTGTGTCTGATTTCTTGATTGTTATTTATCTGAAAACTAATAGCACATATTTTTTCAGATTTTCATAATCTGTTGTGTCAAATATATATTTTGTTTCATTTCAATGATCAACAGAATTAACTTCTCTTTTGAATTGTTTATATTTCAGAGAATCTAAAATTAATGTAAATTCATAATTTTACTTAAAAGTATGGATAGGTAAACCATTTTTGTTTAACATCTGTATTTATAAAAGTCAACTTTATCTTAAAACCAGTGATATTTGATAAATGGAGAAAATAATACGTATAACTAACAACAACTAAGGTAAAAAAAATTCACGGAAAGAGAAAATAAAACAAATACACGATAATTAACAAAATTATCATAACGAAAAACGTCAAATCCTAAATAGAAATATAAAAGAGAAACTTTTGTTCACAAATTGGGCATTATATATTGAATTACTGAAAGTGAAAAATACATTTTTTATTTACAATTAGCTTTTTGTGTCTATATTTTATATGAATATAAATTGTACAAAAGGATTGATTTTAAGTGAAACGTGTTGATTTATTTTCTAGAAACAAATTCATATATGAAAATGTTGTGTCAGTATTGAAAATTATTTCACTCATTGACCTTCCATTAATTTGAATTACGAGTGAAACATAGAAGAAAGTAATAGGAATAATATAAAAAAAGGTAATAAATATAATGAAAAAAATATATGTTGTTTGAATTAAAAAAAAAAAAAACAAAGAAGAAGATGACAATTTTATCTTCATCAGTTTAGATGAATGAAAAGTAATGAGTAGAAGTGAATTAAATAAAAAAATTATCAATAAAAAATATTTAAAAATAATAATTAATTAAAAAAATATAATTTTCTCCAATTACAGTGGGGGAGAAAATGTTTTATAGTAAGTCCCACAAAAATAACTCGTTTTCTTCTAATTTTTCCTTTCAAAACAAAGGATAGATTTCTTTTTAATGATATTTCACAAAATCTTATCTCACAACTCTTTTTTTACAAAGCTCTTAAATGATCTGAGGTCTGTATTACTCAAATCAGTAGTTTATTGGAGAAAATTTTCTATTTTGTTTTTAATCTTATTCCATTGTTTCATATTTCCTGGGTAAGTAAATTTATCGTTTTTGCTTGTTCGGTTTAACATATTTTTAATAATAAATATTTTCTTTAATAACGTGCACTATTATTAAATCAATGAAAAACCTGTTAAAAACTTACAAACTCATCCATGTGGTGCCTAGAGATGAAGGAGAAGAGATTATTTGTTTCTTTTTTCTGATTTAAATTTTGTCCTTGAATTTAAAGCAGCAAAAATCACGGCAGCGATGGACAAAACATATGCGTTAATTAAGGTAGACAAGAGACATGCCAAGGAATTATTGCCACCTCTCCCATTAGGATGTGAAGTTCGTGGTTTCAGTTTACTGTAGTCCCAACATTAGAAGATTTTTTTTTTGTGAGCAGCAACACTACAAGATGATTTCTATGTTATCCATGTGTCTAATCAATGTATGAACAGATGGTCTCTTTCGAGCTCCTTAATATTTTGCCACGACTTCACAAATAAACAAAAACAAAGATGAAGACAGGTTTGGACAGGACAGCCATTACAAGTGGACCAATGAGGGCAATGACCCCTCACCTACAATCACCACTCAATCTCACCCTCTCCACTTTGTAAATGGCCATTTACTAATTAATATTTCCATCCCAAATCATATACTGAAGATAAACCAGAAAAAATTTGGGTGAAGAAACCACCCAAGTCATCCTATCATAATTTCAAAACCTTAGTCCTATTATCAACCCTTTTGATTAATAATTGATTGAAAAAATCTATTTTGACTTCTCCATCCTTCATCCACGCTTTCTTTTGTGTGGCTTAAAATAACACCAAAATAATTAATGCTAATACAATTGATAATCCAACTGTTTACTTAATTAATTTATTATAAGTTACCAAAAAAACTGTTTAATTAATTACTGCCCAAAAGCAGTTGCATCAAAATCTTTAGCTAAAAAGAAAAAGAGTACACAATTCAGAACTTTACGATGGTATTAACTTTTTTTCTTACAAACTGTGAATATAATTTCTGAATAGGAAAACAAATGATTCAGAACTAACCAGTAACCAAAAACATAAAACTGAATTCCTATTTACGAAAAAAGTAGTAACCGAAGACAGAGGTGCATGTAATAACAAAAGAGTATTAAAAACAACAAAAACTTATCCTTACTAGATGACAAACAACCCTGTTCGTAGTTTTGTTTTGGAAGATTATATATATAGGGTCATGACCTAACGTGATTAGTTGAGGTTAGTGGTGAAGAAGGAAGTGGAGGTAGGTGTTGTGGTGGGTGGCAGAGCAGTGAAGATGGGTTCTCAGGTGTCTAAACAGATGGAACGGAGAAAGACGATTCAGACAGAGAAGAAAGTTCTCTCCGATCTGAAAACGTCCGGTGAAGAGTACCCTGGCTCCGACTACCGCCCCCAAGACCGGAAAAACTGGATGTCCGGTCTGAACCCAGAGAAACTCCGCATCAACCAGATCGTGTGGCCTGGAACGCACGACTCTGCCACCAACAAAATCGGCATCCCCCTCGTCACTCGCCCCTTCGCCCAGTGCCAATCCCTCTCCATATACCGCCAGCTTGTCCTTGGTACCCGCGTCCTTGACATTCGGGTCCAAGAAAACCGTCGCGTCTGCCACGGCATCCTCGCCACCTACAGCGTCGACGTGGTCCTGAACGACGTGAAGAAGTTCCTGTCTGAGACACAGTCCGAGGTGATCATCCTGGAGATCAGGACAGAGTACGGGCACGAGGACCCACCCGAATTCGACAAGTACTTGGAGGAGCAGTTGGGAGAGTTTCTGATCCCTCAGGACGACGGCGTTTTCGGGAAGACCATCGCGGAGTTGTTGCCCAAGAGAGTTATCTGCGTGTGGAAGCCCAGGAAATCGGCCCAGCCCAAAGCAGGGAGTCCTCTGTGGAGTGCGGGGTTTCTGAAGGACAATTGGGTGAACACGGATCTCCCTTCCACCAAGTTCGACGCCAATTTAAAGCACTTGAGCGAGCACCCACCCGTTACGTCGCGCAAGTACTTCTACAGGGTGGAGAACACCGTCACGCCCGTCGCCGATAACCCCGTTCTGTACGTGAAACCCGTCACACGGCGCATTCATGGCTACGCCAGGCTCTTCATCGCTCAGTGCTTCGCTAAAGCCATCGCCGATAGGCTTCAGGTTCTCTCCACCGATTTCATCGACCAGGATTTTGTTGATGCCTGCGCCGGACTCACTCATGCAAGGGTTGAAGGCAAAGCCTGAGCTCACCTCCTTCAACCTCTCCATCTATCTATTCTTTCGACCTGTTTCATGCTTCTCAGTCATGCTTCTTTCTTTCTTTCTTTCTTATTTTATTTATCTGTACATTATATATAGTTTCATGAATCTACTCTTGTATTCTTCCTCTGTAAACGTGTATAGATTTGAATCTGAATTGTGATTTGTGAATTTTCAGGGAATTTCCCCGAATATCTGTCGGACATGTGTGCAAAATAAATCCAAATTGTAAGCTAAGAACACTTTCTTAAAGGTGTTTCATTCTGTAATCCAATTATCAATATGTTGTATAAGAGGAATGGCTACATCTCCACTACAGTGTTTGTATAATTTCTTTTTCAAAACTTTAAACAAGATATTCTCGTAACATACGAATTTTGAAAAAAAAAAAGTATTTATTAAAGATTATTATTTAATTATTTGTAATTAAGAAATATTTATTTTGAATTATAAATAATATTTTTATTTTCGTCAAGTATGAAAAAAAACAAGACTTTGTCATTTTTTTAAAATTAATTTTTGAAGTTTTAAGTTTCGCGTGTGGGTTTCTTGCATACTTATTAGTTGTTATGAAATCTAGTTTTTGGGGGCATTGGAATGGAATTTCAGTGACTCACGGAGTATTAGTCTCTTTGTTTGATTCTAATATCTCGTCCAGGATGATGAATTTTTCTTTTTAAACATAGAGATTGTTCAAGTTTAAGGTTTAAGCAATATCAAATTTAGAGCATTTGGTAAAATGAGTCCATCCTCCTTAGAGTGAGTATTGTTCGTTCATGTATAGAAATATTTTTCCTTATCCCCTCTTTCGGTTCGTATCAATTTAATTTGAAGAAGTCCTTAATGTTGGAGATGCAGCAATTGTAGTCGGGGTCAAGTGAATGACGTATGAGTTGTTGAAATCTTATATATAAAAATTTTGGATCTTATATTATCAATTATAAATTTTGGTCCACTAATAAATGTTTCATCTAACAATTGATATTAAAATTAATGATATAATTTTGATTTTTAATAAAATAATTATTGATGGATAAATTATTATAAGTTGCATCAATTCTATTGTCACATAAAGCAAAGTAAATTCCCAATTAGAGACTATTGAGACAATTGTTGAACGTTTTATTTCATATTATAGGTCAAGTGAGTTAAGATGAATTAGGGTATTATATGCTTGTAAAACTAAGAGGTGTAAATAACAATTGTTAAGATGTGACCCAACTTGAATTGGACCGGACAATAAACTAAATTTGGACTAAAGATGTTCTGAGTGGGGTGCAGACCAAAACAAAACTTAGTGAAACCTGCCTTTAACATTTGGAAACGGGTTCAATTTAAAACAAAACTAAATTTGGACTAAAGAATGTTTGTTTATTTTTTGAAAATGATAAACTTCTACTAAATCTATTACAAACGAGTATATATGTATATATAATGATTTTATGGGACCTTGTGATTATGTAATATTCTTTCATTTTAATAATTATTAAATCCTTCATTTAAGCTAAAAAATATATGCTAAACGACTTCTGCATTATTAGTTCGAAACATTTATATGAAAGAGGTATCCAAAAAACTTTATACTGAATCTTAGTACAAACTTATTTTAGAATAACAGCGTGGATCCAAACATAAATGTCTTCCTTTCAAATTAAAATTAGTGGAAAGTCAAGCCATTCAGTTAATGAACACAATAGTGAAGTGATTGATGTGCACGATTAGGAGATTTAATTGAGGAACTGCAATTTGAAGGTCTTAATTATATACGGAAATTTGAAAAGTAAGATTATTAATGAATAAGTAAGACTAAAATCAAATGTTTTTGAGACAAAGTTGTGCTTTTGGATTCTTGAAGTGCCCATAAATATAGTTGGGTGATGCAACGTTTACCTAAATATGATGTAATTTGATGCAAGTGATTCAGCACGTGCTCTCAAATCATGATAGACAACCCTAGTTGATTATCCTTAAGTAATACATTAATTGATTCCGACCAACGGAAAGAAACAAAAAAGAACAACAATATCTCGCACAAAAAAGAGGATTTCATAGTGAAAGAGAAGGTCAATACATTGAAATGGAGTTATGCAATTTAATTAAAACCATTGATGTTTTATCCACTTCAACATCACATGCAAGCTTAAATTGACGAGTCAGTGCTTTAGAGGGTAATGCTATTTCTATATCAGTTTAAGTTTAAAATAAACCATTTTTAATATATGACTTATGTTTTAGATTTATAATTCATTTTTAATCATCAACTTAATTATTGACATTTAAATTTTTAAGATATCAACAAAAGAGCGTGGATTGAAAATATAAAAAACTAAAACAATTAAATGAACTTGTGAAGAGAAAATGAGAGATGTTTCAGTTATTTGAAAGTTTTTTTGGTTAGTTACACAGAGAAGATTTTTGAAATGCGGATTTAACTTATAAGATAAAAATATTAATTTACCGAGAAAATGGACGAGTGAGAGTTTACTATTTAATTGTGTATTCAAATTTATAGTATGTAATTACAGGAAATTATTGTTTTTTTAGTGTACCTTTTGAAATATGGTCAGGATAAGATCATAGTTTTTTTTTTTAAAGAGAGTTAAGAAGAGAAAATCTTAAAAAAAAAAAGAGCTAGAGAAAAAAAAAATATAAATTATAACTTAATTTGTAAATTTTAGAAAATGCGATAGAAAATATTTTAAAAGTTTATAAAATATTTTAAAAATAAATATTAGACTGTCTATCATAATTGATGATCTATATCTCCTTGAGCTAGCACAAAATACAAATAAAAATATTGAGATAGCAAATTCATTTAAAACAAGCACCCTGAGTATTTATTATCTTCAAAACTTATAAATGATCAATTGGAAGTAGACCGTTTAGATGGACTATATGGATTATACTCTTTAGGGTCTCAACATTAAATGATGATCATTCTTTCCTTTCTTATATAAAAGATGAATGATACATAAAATTAGATTCAAAAGTTCAGAATTTTGTAATTTTTAAGACAACATTATTGTTTGTTCGATAAATTGTTACAACTTGAAATAGTTAATCCTCAAATATGAGAAAATCTCATCAAGAGTTTTCCTAATATGATATCCAGAAAGTAAGAATTATTTCTGATGTAATAAAATATCTTTCCGTTAAGAAAGTATGAGTCTGAAGAGAATATAGATAAATATGTATTAATCCAAAAAATAAATTACTCGCTTAATATAAAAATATTTTATTTATAATTATCACTTAATATAAGAATATTTTATTTATGATTACGGATTATAAGTGAATGGATAACCTCTTATAAACTATCATAAAATATAAAATCCATGTTAGTTGTAGTGAATAACTTTGATTAAAAGTTAAAAAAGTGAAAAATATAAGTTTAGTCATGATTTGAACATATATGACTCATAAACTTATGTAATCTATCAATTTTTAAATATGTGGTCAAATTTAAATTAAAAGAGCAGTTTAATTTCATAAAAGTTGTAGTTGTAGATATACAGAGGATCTAAGCAATATTTTCTTTGCTTACAGTTAAAAGTTTAGAGTTGCACACTTGATATACCATTTTTAGGTGTAGCTAAACTAATATAATAGTTAAAGTAATTAATTAAAATAAAGAAAAATCAGGATTATACACCCCAATAAAAAAAAAACTAATTTTAGCATTTAAAAAGAATGACACTATAAATAAGAGATTCCAGAAAAAAAAAATTCAAAATATTATAATTTCAATTATCTTAATCTCTTGTTATACCAAAAGTTGATATAAATGAATACATAAGGTTGACTTTGCCAAAAGTGCTACAAAGATCTAAATGAAATATTTGCTTTCAAATGTTAGCACGCAACTCAGTTGTAGTCAAAGAAAAGGAAAAATAGATGAAATGTTTGCTTTCAAATGTTAGCATGCAACTCAGTTGTAGTCAAAGAAAAGGAAAAATAGATGAAAAAAATAGATAAAAAATATTGATATCAGATTTTGAGAATTAAAAAAAATAATTTTATAGAAACTAAACTAAATTTAACCAATTTTATAGGAATTAAATTAATAATTTTATAGGCAACCACGTATAAATTATATAGCTAAATATTGTGATTGCGTGTGAATTAAATTTTACATATTAGTGTATTAATATTTATACATATAAAATATTTAAAGCATATTATATATGGGTAAAATAAATATAAAAATGATTTTTCTTTTTTATATCTTATTCTCGCCTCTTAGTTTATATTATTCAGATTTATAACAGTTTCATTAGTACTTTCTACCTTCATTTTTCTAAATCTATAAAACAAATATACTCTCTTTTAATTTGGATCATACTTTCAAAGAGTAAAATAAAAATTAAAATGCTAATATTAGCATCATATACAATACTATGATTTAATTTGCGGATAATATCATGTCCCTTTCTATCCCTTCTTCGTAATCTTTAAATAAAAACAAATATATGTAATATTAAAAATATAAATACATTTAATTTTAATTGATTTAATAAATTGAACGGTTTTTTACCAAATATTGAGAGAAGATTTGTACCAAAAAGTATAGAGTAATGTAAAGAGTTTTTGTTTTATATTAATGATCAATAAAAAGTTTTTACTTTTACATTAACCAAATGCATTAAAGTTAAATTCTTAGAATTACGTTATTTTTGTGATTAGTATAAGTGTTTGTAATTAGTAATTTAATTTAATTGATTGCAATGGCGCTTTCTCTCTCTTTCTGGCAGCGTGTAAGCCGTACGCACGTTGGTTAAAAAGATAATAGGAGTGTCCTCCGTGGCGCGTGTATGTACTTTCCCACTACATGACGAACATTTGCAAGGAAGAAGGTGTAGGATGCGTAGGATGAGAGCGTGGTTTACAATCGCGGATCCATAAGGTGTGGGAAAAGGAGGAGTTGTCCTCCCAGTACTTGAAAGGTTTGGACCAACCATTTGCTCTAACTATATGTATCCAGACCTGTTATGGCAGTTTTTAACACACAACCTGGGAGAAAAACCCGTCGAACCATTCCCATTATAATTTTACCCGCTCAGTCACTCATCCCCGGCGGCGCCACCGTCACCGCCACCCCTCTATGACCCAAACATCAACCCAACCATGCCATAACCTCTGAGACAGGAATCTCGTACAGACAAATAAATTTATTGATCAATCCGAAACATTGTTTGGTAGCTAGCGAGCGCGTGAGGGTCCGCTGCAACCATGTCGAGCATCGTCAAGGAGATCCTGGCGAGCCCGATACAAATGGCGGACCAGGTATCGAAGTTGGCTGAGGAGGCCCAGAATTTCCGACAGGAATGTCTCGAGCTCAAGTCCAAAACGGAGAAGCTCGCAGGGCTCCTCCGTCAGGCCGCGAGGAACAGCAACGACCTATACGAGCGTCCCACGCGCCGCATCATCGACGACACAGAACAAGTTCTGGACAAGGCCCTCGTACTCGTCACCAAATGCCGCGCCAACAGTCTCATCAAAAGACTCTTCACCATCATCCCCGCCACCGCCTTCCGCAAGACCACCATGCAGCTCGAGAATTCCGTCGGCGACGTCCAGTGGCTCCTCCGCGTCTCCGCCTCCGCTGACGAGCGTGACGACGAGTACCTCGGGCTCCCCCCAATCGCCGCCAACGAACCCATCCTCTGCCTCATTTGGGAACAGGTTGCCATTCTTCTCTCGGGCGCCTCTTTGGATGAACGCTCAGACGCCGCCGCTTCCTTGGTTTCGCTCGCTCGCGACAACGACCGTTACGGGAAACTGATCATCGAAGAAGGTGGTGTGCCCCCGCTGTTGAAGCTTCTGAAGGAAGGACATATGGAAGGGCAGGAGAACGCTGCGAGAGCCATTGGGCTTCTTGGGAAAGACCCTGAAAGCGTGGAACACATTGTGAACGCCGGTGTTTGTTCCGTGTTTGCGAAAGTCCTGAAAGACGGTCACATGAAGGTTCAAACGGTGGTGGCCTGGGCTATTTCTGAACTCGCCGGCAATCACCCGAAATGCCAGGATCATTTTTCCCAAAACAATGCCATACGCTTGCTCGTTAGCCATCTCGCCTTCGAGACAATTCAAGAGCATAGCAAGTACGCTATTGCTAAGAAGCACAAGTCCATTCACACGTTAGTTTTGGAGAGTAATTCAGCCAGCGTGCATGATGGGGATGATGATAATAAGCATATTAACATGCATCCCATGGGGGCTAATTCAGGCACTCAGATGCACAACGTCGTCTCCAACACCATGGCCATGAAGGGCATTGCCCAAGGAAATAATGCCAATGCCAATGCCAATGCCAACAGCTGCGCTGCAAACGCCAAAAAACAACAGCATACTGGGACCTCGCACGTGTCAATCGCCGGGACGAGTATCAAGGGAAGGGAATTCGAAGACCCCATGACAAAGGCAGAGATGAAGGCTATGGCAGCTAGAGCCTTATGGCTACTGGCAAGGGGGAACTTGAGTGTGTGTAGGAGCATAACAGAGTCAAGGGCTCTTTTGTGTTTCGCGGTTTTGCTGGAAAAGGGTCCTGAAGACGTTCAATCATATTCCGCAATGGCGTTGATGGAAATAACGGCCGTGTCGGAGCAACATTCAGAGCTGAGACGCTCTGCTTTCAAACCCACCTCCCCTGCTGCAAAGGCTGTTCTCGATCAGCTTCTTAACGTGATAGAAAATGAAAAAATAGACCTGCTCATACCCTGCATCAGATCCGTTGGCAATTTGGCGAGAACTTTCAGAGCGACGGAAACAAGACTGATCGGGCCATTGGTGAAGCTCCTTGACGAAAGAGAAGCCCATGTGTGCATGGAAGCGGCCATTGCGCTGAACAAATTTGCTTGCACGGAGAACTACCTCCACGAGAATCACTGCAACGCCATCATAGAGGCTGGGGGCGCCAAGCACTTGATTCAACTGGTTTACTTCGGGGAGCAAATGGTTCAGATTCCTTCGGTGACTCTCCTTTGTTACATAGCGCTGCACGTGCCGAAGAGCGAGACGCTGGCGCAGGAAGAGGTTCTGATAGTTCTGGAGTGGTGCACGAAGCAGGCACATCTGGTGGAAGAACACACCATTGAACAACTGCTACCAGAAGCCAAGAGTAGGCTGGAACTGTATCAATCAAGAGGAAGAGGATTCCGCTGAATTAACACACATATATACCTACCTGCACAACCATGAAATCTGTAACTCTCTCTTGCGTCTTCTTTTACTTTTACGGATTGCATGAGTGTATGTATATATTCCAGGGTGCTTGCCCCTCAGAGTAATCTAGGCACGTCGTCTTTTTGTATCCAATAGAATATATCTATAGAAAACCTTTTTCTATATTCTTTTTCAAATATCTCCACCATTTTTTCTTTTCTTCCTGTAAACTTTATTCAATCACACTCCTGCATCACCTCTTTTGCTGTTTATTCAGGACCATGAAAATGGGAGGATGGATTAAGGAAGGAGGACAATTTTTCAGATTTGTAGTTCTTTCATATCATGTCGTGTGGATTTTTTTAATACAAAATTTAGATAATCAGAATTCAAATATCTAATCTAACATGAAACATGTGACCTTAAGAGGGAGTGTCTTGAGCGAAAGCCTTGCTTCCAAATACATAAGGAAACATGCTATTTGTAAACAGAATGACTTGATAAAGCAAATATATAATGCAATTAGCAATAATCAACGCTAATTCAACAACAAATTGACTCCTTTCGTAATAAAAATGCAAAATTTGCATTATAAATCTGAGAAAGAAAAATCTTGTTGCCGCACATAACTTAAAAATATCTTTTAATTTTAGTTTTGACTCCTGAAAACAATTCTTTATTTATTTTTCCCTAAAATGAAAAGTTATTTATTTTTATCATAATATTATATAACACTAAATAACTACTTAATAAGATGTTAAATAATCATTTAAAGTGACGAGTATTAACGTATAATTTAATGTTAATGTCAGTTCAATAAAAAAATTAGATTTATTGGAAATTATAACAATGAATTAAAATTTATTAAGATGAAAATCAGCACAAAATACTGCAAAAACTGAAATAAAAATTCACATATATTTTATAAAGATTAAATTGACTTGAAAATTTACAGGGATAAGAATAAAAAAATTAGAGACTAAAATCAAAATTACTAATGCCCAGATGACAAAGAGGAAGAGGCACGATAGTAGCAGAATGTGGTGACGGTGGTGGTAGAGAAGTCCCTAACATTCATGTTCAGATGGACATGAAAGGGATGGTGAGCACGATGACCTATCAGAAAATCAGTTGCACAAGGATCAAACTTTTTTTTTATCAGAATTTCAGATAAAGGTCACACATAAAGAGTTAGAAGATAGCTAGCTAGGACTACGCCCTGGAAAGATACTTTGTTTTCTATACTTTTCTTTAAAATCTTATATGTTTCTTTGTATCATTGGACAACCTTTTTGTAATTGTCTTTCTGTGATAATTTTTATCATAAGTATTGTTTGTGTTGTAAAACTGGTTTTGTACTCCTACACGACTTACTTTTATTGTTTATTCAGGAAGCATTTTTTTTTCTATATATATCAGACAGTTAGTTTGTACTTATTTTTGAAAACAAATTATTTTTCATAAGTAGAATTTACTATTTTTCTAATTTGTTTATTTTAAAAATAACTAGTTCTTTGCTCATTTTAATAAATTAGTTCTATCTAGTTTTTTTAAATAGTGAATTTTTAGAAAGTAATTATTTCAAAAACAGATTTAAATTTAAACGAACTGATGTTATTAAGGATACATTTGAAGAGAGTATGCATATCCTAGTTTAAAATAAAGGAGACATGCTATTTGTAAAGTAAAATATCCACAGTAAATAGTTGAAGATTGGATTAAGATTAATGTCATCCCTATAGAATTTTAATTTTTAAAGGAGTTTTTGAAGTGAGATTATGGTAGAGTTCAATAATATATCATGAAGATTGTTATATGATGTCACAAATATTTTCGGATTGTTTGAGCAATTGTATTAAGTAATATATTTAACGAGGTTTAAATCGTTATTAACATTACAGATAAGTTTTTGTTAATTTTTGTGAGTGATGAACAGTAAATATTATGAATAAAACTAGTAATTTCAAATTTTCATAAAAACTAAAATAAAAATTTATTTATTTTATAAGAATTAAAATTATTTTTTGTATTTTTCTAAAGATAAAAATAAAAAAATAAAACTATCTAAAACCTTTAAATCATACCTTTTTTGGGAACTAAAAATATATTTAAATATGATACACATGTAAACATTTTTTCTTTGTTCTTTTAATTGTAACAACCTAGAAAATCTGTCATTTGAGTGAAATGGTAAAAGTGGAATGAGCACTTGATTATTATATTATTAAATTAAAAACGCGTATTTATAGAAAAAGTAAGTAGTCAAGTCTCATTTCAACTCAAGCCACCATCTCTCTAAAACCCTTAACCTCTTTTCCTCTGACTTCTCTCTAAGTCTCTGCTTCCATACCTCATCAGTTTCTCAAGCGGAGTCCACCGTTGAACTCGTGGCGGAGAATAGAGCAAGTCTATCCGATCAGAACCTCCGTTAGAGTAACTTCATTTTCTGCCCCTTTTCCTTAGAGCAGATTTAGGTTTTTGTTTTTCCTCTGCTTACTGAGCTCGCATGTGGCATCTGAGCCATCAGACGGTGCCTCTGTGAGCTCAGTTTCCTAGTGTGTTAGTCTGATCGTTGATCAGAGGTCCTTTGGTACAGATTCGAGTTCCTAAGGATCTTAAGCTTTTGGGAGTGTTAGAGAGAACTTTCACTGCGATTAAGGTAAGGGAAGCTAACCTTAGTGTTTGTTTGATTTACAAATTTAAGTCTTGAATAGAGAAGTTAATGATTGTAGTAATTGTACAATTTGTATCTGGTAAAGTTTCCTGCAGGTCTGAAATGTTGAATTGAATGTTGCATGTACGAGATAGTTGTGTGAAAATTAATGATATGTTGATCTGTTGAATAGATAATTTGTGCTAGGGTAGATCATTTATTGTGTATGTGGCTTGATTTTCACCCAATTTAGTCATCTGAGGCATGCATGGTAACTCTGATATATGAATTCTTTTCATTTTTCTGCATAATTCGCCCAGGCGACATCATCTCGCCCAGGCGAGAATAGTTTCGAGTAGCAAGTATGCTCTCTGGACTGTTTTCGCCCAGGCGGGAAATTAGTTCGCTCAAGCGAGGAAGCCCCTGAAGCAAGTGTGCTCTCTGGAGTGCTTTTGCCTAGGCGAGAAATCTTTCGCCAAAGCGAGGAGGTATTCTCGCCCAAGCGAGAGTATTTTCGCTCAGGCGAAAATAGACCTTGCTCTTTGGACTACTTTTGCCCAAGCGATAAATTTTTCGCTCAGGCGATGGGTATTTTTGCCTGGGCGAAATTGGTCTCGCCCAAGCTAAAAACAAAAAATTTTTTTTTTTTTTTTTTGGACTTTTTGTTTCTGAATGTTTAGCTCTTTTGGAATGCAATGTATTTTGTAAAACCAATTAATTGATAATTTAAGTTTAATTATATTGATAGTTTGGTGATTTCTTTAAATGTTGAGATTGAAGTGGAGGTTGAGATTTAAAAGTGAATGAATGCATGAGTAGAGATCTATATTGTAATATGATATTGGTAAGAGTGTTGATAAAGTTTGTCAAAGCCTAGACATAGTGTTTACAGGAAAGAAAACACCCGTGTCTGGGTTAGTTAGGAAGTGCATTGTCTAAGGATCGGGTGAACGATTGATATCCTGACTCTACTAGTAGTATGAATCAAATAGACGATTATTACTAGGTGGTGAGA